>ENA-ORBV01000043-ORBV01000043.1-microbial-mat-metagenome-genome-assembly--contig:-NODE-43-length-212198-cov-16.564305_pt1 | contig 212198 bp, 151 predicted proteins | sample MGYA00237777_ERZ505514 | MGnify/ENA primary metagenome ERZ505514 (study PRJEB26160, sample SAMN06269048) | microbial mat metagenome | isolation source: Oligotrophic lake microbial mat | place...
AGATCTAGTGACATTCAGCGACAGTCAAGCGGCAAATCTGTCTGACGCCAAGCGGCAAAAACCATTGTCGCTGATCAGGTAACATTTGAGTATGCGCGCAGGCGTGATGTACGCATATGGAAACCGACCAAACAGGTGCAAAGTTGACCACATCCAGCAAAGACACTTCCGCATCCCAACTGGTACCGATCCTGCTTGGCGGTGGGGTTTTAAGTCGCGATCAGGTAGAAGCCGGAACTAAGCTCGCCAAAGAGCTGGGTATGGAACTGCACGAGGCCCTTGTCGATGCAGGCATCACTGAAGCCGACAAGCTCGAAACGTCCATCAAAGCGCTCAAGCTGGTTGAAGACAAGCGCATTACTCTGGACATGGCTATCCGAGCCGTTCGGCTGACGATTCAAAACAAAGTGTCCCTCGATGATGCCATTAAGTCGATCGAGAAGCTGCACCAGCAGACCCACATTGTGGTTTCAGCAACCAACGAATTAACCCAGTTGCTGATGTCGGCGAAAATGCTGACAAGAGAAAACCTTGGCACGGCGCTCAAAAGTTCGCAAGACGCGGGCATGATGGTCGGACAGTGGCTTTTGACAGACAATCAATTAACGACCAGAGAGCTTTATACGGCGCTGGGTGCAGTTCTTCTCATGCGCGAAACTGGGCTTGAAAAGGACAAGGCGGCGCAAGGACTGCGATATGCCAAGAAGCGCGAAGTGTCATTCGAGCAGGCATTGTTCGAGTTAGGATTCTTTATTCACCCTGATGCCAAGACGACTCGCGTCGGCGAGCTTTTCGAAATGGCCGGTCTGATTGGACTCGAGGAAATGTCAGAGTGTCTGGAAATCGAGCTGTTTAAGAAGAAACCCTTTGGTCAGATTCTCGTGGAAAGAGGCATCGTTAACCGCGATCAGCTCGAATCTGCAGAAACTCTTCAAGGCAGTGTCGCTAAGGGGACCTTGAAACCGTACCAGGCGGCTGAAGCTCTTCGGCGAGTTCTCAAAGAGGACAAAGACGTCTACGCCAGTATCGCTGAATATCAGCTTCTGCACAAAGCGGACATGAACACGCGACTTGGTGACTTGCTCGTCGAGAGTGAAGTGTGCAAACGCGAAGAGCTGGAGAAGGCAATGGCCAAAACCGATAGTGCCGTGAAAATCGGAAAGCTGCTACTGGATTCGAAGTTGCTGACTGAAGAGGTTTTGTATAAAACTCTGAGAGTCCAAACATTGCTGAGATTTGGCTATGTGCCTCGAACCAAGGCCGTGGAATTACTGAAACATGCAGTGTCCAAAGATGTCAGTCTCGACGATGCATTTGAAGCTCTCGCTGTGCGAGTGCCACCACGAATGCAGTGGAGCTGGGTTTAACACAGGGTTAATCGCACCGAAACTCTAGTACCCGAACCGTACAGCACCAGAGTTCCTTGCCACTGAACTCGACAGCCCAAATTTTGGCACCACCAAATTTGCAGCACGCAATTTTAGCCTCGGCACCACCTGTAGTGATGTATTATCTCCCCAGTCGCGTGGACAGTGATTATTAGTTCCATGTGCCGATATTTATTGCTAATCTATTGGTTCTTATCTTGCCATGAGAGCATGTTGCAAAACAGAGCGCCCTGCTCGATTGCATCATCCAGAGCCAGGTGCGTATGCGGCAATTTGTCGAACCACTCTTTCGGCATATTTCGTTTTGTGGAATCACGATAGGGCTTTTTTAGTAATGCCATGGCATAAGTTTTTATGTCGAGTGCCGAGTGCGAAAATGGACTTTCGCCCGTGAATCGGATCAGGTACCAATAAACAAAAAGAAAGTCGAATGCTACCGGATAACCTACGAAAACCGGCCTGCCGGGCAGTTCTTTCAGCCACTTCAAGTAATTATTCATCGCTGATTCAGGTTCTAAAAGGTTCTCTCGGCACGCGTTCCAAGCATCCGGTTGTGTTTGCCACCACTCCATTGTTTTTGCATTGGGAGCAGCTCCGTCGAGCAATTCCAAGTTTGCAGAAAATGTCGACAGCAGCGTTTTATCCTTGAGGTAAGCCGCGCTTCCGAAGCTCAACATGGAGTTGATGCCCGGTATCGGACCATCGGTTTCAACGTCCGTGCTGACATAAATTTCTGAATCTTTTGCCACAGTCTTTTCCCGACGCGCAGAAACCTGTATGAAAACTCAGTTGCCGGCTTCCTCGGCTTGCAACTCTTCCAGCGCTTTGCACAATTCAATCAGATCATCAATATCCGGCATGCCCGAGTGAATATGGCGAATCTTGCCGGCTTTGTCGATCACGAAAAGCATGCGCTCAGAGATTACTCGATCGCCTCGAATCGCACCGTATGCGATTCCTGTTTCGCGAGTGGTGTCAGCCAAAAGAGTATTCTTCAATCCGAATTCCTCAGCGAATTTCGCATGGCTCGCCGGATTGTCGGTGGAGATGCCGAGGATAACTGTGTTTTGTGCTCCAAACTGTTCGCTGCGATCCGAAAATTTGCACATCTCTGTGGTGCAGCCTGGCGTGTTGTCCTTCGGATAAAAAGCCAGAATGACATTTTGCTTGCCGTGGAAGTCTTCTAAGCTAACGGTTCCTGCTGGATGTGCCAGTAAGGAAAATGGAGGCGCCGGTTCTCCAATTTTGAGACTGACTACTTCTTCATAAGGGGTGGTCATGGCAGGTCCTCACAGGTCATTGGTCGATTCATATCGCTATAAAGTACCACATGCAATCGCGGGCGTGGCAGGCTTTGCTACTTGTTGAGCATACGTTTGTATGGTAGTATTGAAATACTAAATTTCCAACCCAGCTATCTCTTGCAATATAGAGATAGTAATAAATAAACATCATCAGTAACTTGCGACACGAGTACGCCGAGCTGCATTGTCATTCTTCTTTTTCCCTTCTGGATGGGGCAAGCAATCCTGAAGAGCTCGTAGTCAGAGCGAAGGAAATTGGACTGGCAGCGTTGGCATTAACAGACCACGACGACTTAGGAGGAGCCGTTCGTTTTGCAACAGCTGCAAAAGAAGTGGAGTTGGAGGCCATTATCGGTGCCGAGCTGACGCTGGAGGATCATTCACACATCACACTTCTTGCTGCCGAGGAGGAAGGCTACAAGAACATTTGTCGATTGATAACTAAATCGCGTTCGGTTTGTTCCAGAGGATCTCCACGGGTTGCGATGAGCGATCTGTGGGAGCACAGTGATGGATTGATTGCTCTGTCAGGTTGTCCACATGGAGCTATTCCTGCGGCTTTTGCTCGTGGCGATTTTGACAAGGCCAGTAATTGGGCTCGTCAATTCAAGGAGATATTTGGAGATCGTTTTTATCTTGAACTGTGGAATCACTACATCACTCAAGAGCAAGTCATTGGAAAGCATCTACTTGCACTGGCTAAAGAACAATCGATACCGTGGGTGGTTACTAATAATGTCCATTATTCGGTATCCGACAAACGAATCGTCCATGATGTTCTCACTTGTTTGCGCCATGAGGTAACTCTCGCGGAAGCGGGTAGACGGCTGCGTCCGAACGGTAGCTGGTATATGAAGTCGCCTGAAGAAATGGCTCAATTGTGGCGCCATGATCTTACGGGCGTGAAGAATACTCTGGTAATTGCAGAAAGATGTAAATTCCGATTGGGATTTCTTCGCACACCACTGCCGGTGTTTCAATTAGAACCGGAAATTGCAGCGTCGTCAGGAATTTCTCCTGACATGAGTGCCACTGCGTTATTGGAAAAACTAGTTTGGGAGGGAGCACGACTCAGATATCCAGATTTAACCGACAAACATATCAAGCAACTCGATCATGAGTTGACCATGATTACACGGATCGATCTGGCACCATATTTCCTCATCATGTGGGATATCGTGCGCTTTGCTAGATCACGGGGCATTGCTGTTCAAGGCAGAGGTTCCGCGGCGAATTCGGCCGTTTGTTATTGCTTGATGATTACAGCGGTTGACCCGATTGCAATGGATCTTCTCTTTGAACGTTTTCTGTCAGAAGGTCGCAATGAACCACCGGATATCGATCTTGATATTGCGCACCAGGAAAGAGAAACGGTGCTGCAATATGTGTATGAAAAATACGGTAGAAAACATGCGGCAATGGTTTGTGAAATTATCACGTACCGTGGAAGATCGGCAGTTCGAGATGCTGCGCGTGTGCTCGGCTTTTCGCAAGAACAAGCCGATCGCCTGGCGGGTGAGGCGGATCATAGCGAAGCGCGTGGTGCCGTTGTAAAACTGCTTGAAGGTGGTTTGCAGCGCATTGGTTTAGATGTGAATGACAAACGAGTGGTCTTGCTATTGAAAGTGGTGGCAGGCTTGCATCAACTTCCACGTCACCGCTCTATTCACGTGGGTGGTTTTGTTCTTTCCGGTAGACCGCTTGGAGAGCTGGTTCCGATTGAACCGGCCTCTATGCATGGACGCACCGTTATTCAATGGGACAAGGACGATATTGATTTGGTCGGCATGATTAAAATAGATCTTCTTGGTCTCGGCATGCTGATGATGATTCAAGAAGGCTTGAAATTAGTCAAACAATTTCGCGGCATTGATATCGATCTGGGCATGCTCGATATGCATGACCAGGCAATTTATAAAATGTTGCAGGCCGCAGACACCATCGGTTTATTTCAAGTTGAATCACGGGCGCAGATGAGCATATTGCCGAAACTCCGACCGAAGTGTTTCTACGACATAATTGTTTCAATTGCGATTGTTCGTCCGGGTCCGATTCAGGGCAACATTGTTCATCCCTATCTTCGTCGGCGCCGTGGTGAAGAAAAGGTTGAATACTTGCATCCAACACTGGAGCCAATCCTCGCCAGAACATTAGGCGTGCCGTTGTTTCAAGAACAAGGCATGAAACTAGCAGTGGTGGCAGCCGGGTTTACACCTTCGCAAGCCGACCAACTCAGACGCGTGATGAGTCACAAACGCTCGATGGAACGCATGATGCTTCTTTGTGAAGACCTGGCGGCAGGCATGCGAAAAAATAACTTCGCGGAGGAAGCCATTGCCACGATTATTCACCAACTAAAAGCGTTTGCGAATTATGGTTTTCCGGAAAGTCATGCCGCATCATTTTCGCTTCTTGTTTATGCTTCTGCCTATTTGAAGTTGTATCATGCGCCCGAATTCTATTGCGCTATATTGAATGCACAACCGATGGGTTTCTACAGCCCCGGCACTCTTGTGCGAGACGCCATGCGGCATGGCGTTGAGATTCGCGCGGTCGACCTGGCCAAAAGCAGTTGGAATTGCACACTTGAAGTGGTGACAGACGATAGCGGATTCAAACTCGCTTTGAGAATTGGATTGCGTTTTGTCGACGGCTTGGGGCGGAAGTCTAAAGATATGCTCGAGAAGAGTTGGAACAGCGGAGGCAGTTTTACTTCGCTTGAGGATGTTGTCGATCGCAGTGGTTTAGCGCCGGCCGATTTAAAGATTCTGGCTCAGGCAGGGGCGTTCGAGAGTCTGTATCCAGGACGTCGCGAAGCGTTGTGGGAAATTCTCGGGAAATTACGTAAGCGCAGAGAGATGCCTTTATTTGATGCGCTGAACGAAAATCGAAAAATCAGTGATGTTGATGATGATGAGAAGAAATTGCAACTGCCGGCGCTGACTCAACTGGAAGAAATTGGCGATGACTATAGACTGACGGGACTGTCACCAACGGAACATCCGATGGCATTTTTCAGGAAGTGGGCAGATGCTAATAAAATTTATTCATGCAACGCGCTCGAAAAAGCAAGTGATGGAGACATCGTAAAAGTCGCAGGAGCAGTGATTTGCCGCCAGCGTCCTGAGACAGCAAAAGGCTTTGTTTTCCTCACTCTAGAAGACGAAACCGGACTTGCTAATGTGATCATAAGACCACAGGTCTTCGAAGATAATCGTCGCAAGATAATGACGAATTCGTTCTTGTGTGTGCAAGGACGATTACAATACGAGCCCGGAGTAATAAACGTAATTGCCACCAATTTTGAAATACTAGTGCAACCAAAAGGAAGCCCGGAAATCCGCGGGCGAAACTTCCACTAGTGGATGGCCAGCCGATTTCCGCAGACGCCGAGACTGAACTCGAAGCGGTCACCGAATTCGATGGCGAACGTTTATTTGGTGTGAGTAGCGAGTATCTCAGTTTTGAACGGCGAACTTCGAATACATCTAATCATCTAAGCACCTGAACGTCTAAACATTTAAACGTCTGCACGATAGTGAAACGCCAGCAGCAGTCCAGCGGTGAGACTGACAGAAGCGCGGCCGAAGAGGAACTCGTTACTGACCGTTCTGGAACTGCCCCAGGGAAGAGTCTCGTTGACGAGCGGCCATTTTACACCATCTACGGTGACACCGCTGACGGTGGCGACCATTGGGATGATGGAGAATATGTCGCCGGGCGATCCGCTGAATGCGCATGATTGTTCTTTTGTGACAAACTGAGCTTGCCATGTTGATCCCATTAGCGAAATCTTGCCGCCGAAACTGGCATATCGTCCGATTAGAAAAGTATTTGTCAGCGAATGATCCTGCCTTCGTCCAAGAACACTCAAACAAAAAATTTCAGATGGTGCCAATTCAATAGCCGCTTGCAGAGCCAGCTCTAAGTCGCTGGAATCTTTGTCGCGCGGATATTTGCGAATTTCGGCGCCCTGGGTTTTGAGCTGGTCTAATACAACCGGATCGACCGAGTCCATGTCACCCACAATCAGATTCGGTTTGATTCCCAGACTGATTGCATGATTGCTGCCACCATCTGCGCAGATGACGAAATCGCCCGGTGCCACCATAGAGACGATTGACTCCGGGAAATCAGGTTCCCCGTTTGCGATTATGAAAACTCTAGTCACAGCTGCTATCACCAGGAAATGTGACCGCTGGTATTAATGTTCACGTGTGGCGTGGTCGGCGCTCTGCGCCCATCTTTCATAGTGCCACCATAGCGGTAAAGTTCGTTGCCGGGAATGGTGCCATGAACTTGCCCAGTAAGATCGACATAGCCATCCTTGCTCACCGACCATCGCGGTGGTGACGACGGATTCGGTGGGTGTTTGCTATTTCTCCACCCGTGGTGCCAATTACCGGAATTCCATTTGCTGGATGCGGGCGATTGTAGCGAGCGTTCGAGGCGCTCGTTGAGTTTCGCAATCATGTGTTCGAAATCGCCGACTTCATCGGCTGGCATGCCTCCAGCTTGCTTCGCTCGGCTCAAGATGCCGCGCAGCCGAGTCGTCTCATCGTTTAAGTAAACAGATTCGTCGCGATTGAGTTGTCCGGACGTGATACCAGATGCGGTTTTCGCGGAGATTGTATGCAAACGAGTTTCGAATGCGCTGTAGTTTAGTTTTTTATGACGCGTTTGCCAGAATCCTAAACCATCTTTATTGCGATCCCAGTTGCGGCGCCATCCAGTGCGATCTCGATCTCGGAGTTGTGCGGTAATTCTGTTGTCCAGCTTTTCCAGTTCAGTCCAGATATTTCTTTTCTCGCGGTCGGATAATCCGCTGCGTGAACTGCGTCGCTCGAGCCTGGATAATTCCTTCAGGTCTTCTTGAAGGCGAACCGCTTCTGCCGAGTTCAAATCTCCCCATTGTTGACCGAGTTCGATTCGGTCTTTGAGTTGAAGGCGATAGGCGGTTATGTCACCATCCTTTTCCCAGCGTGCATCAGCGCAATCTTGAAAAATCGGGATCAGTACCGTAGCTAGGACTAGTAATTTTCCAATCTCCGAAACTTTCATTCATTCTCCTGAATTTTAGAACTGGGTTTGTTGAACCTAAACAATTGTACGGAACTTCGTGGTGTGAAAATTTAAGGGACGTCATCGTGTGAAAATTCTTGCACCGTGATCACGCCGCCCTTCTTCGGGAACGCAACGCCGACACCAATTGATTTACTTTCCGGATCCAGAATGTTGCCACGATGATTGCCGGGAACGTCAGGCGGTTCGTTCATCATGTTTTGTTGGCAGCGCTTTACTTGTTCGCGCAATTCCATATTATAGCGAGTGCTGGCGAGGTTCTCCGCCAGGTGGTTGGTGATACCGAATTTGGTGCCTCGTTGAACCATGCCGAGACCTTCAGGATTCTTATGTCCGAAGAAATTTCGTTTCGCCATATCTTCAGCGTAAGCACGTGCCATCTCTGAGAGTTTGGTGCTCTTCTTCAGCTTCGGCAAATTACCATTGAGCGTACGATCGTTGTTGACCATCTGCATCATGAAATCTTCGAGGTCTGTCGCCGTCACTGTTGGCTGTGGTGCGTGCGAAACCGCTCCATAAGAATCGACATTGAAGCTGCCTGGCGAAGGTAGCGTCGAACTGTCTGCCTCGCGAATCACCCAGTAAGCGGGCGAATCGTGCACGACAAGCACGTTGCCTTCTTTTCTGGCAAACTTAATTGTGGTTTTGACACCACTATATTCTTTCAGTAAAGCGACTGTTCTATCCGGAGATTCCGCGGCCTTGTCATTGATCGTGAGCAGGACATCACCACTGACCATGCCGAATTCGTGACCGAGTCCGACGGCTCGGACCATGGTCATATAAGTTCCTTTTACATTCGTTCCGTTGACGTTGGCCATTGCGGCCATGCCGTCGCAAGCTATGCTCTCAATCAATTTCGATTTGTTGCTGACCGCGTAGATCAGTGGTTGGCGCTTTGCTGGTGCCTTCGCGTAAGAAGCGGTCGTGCTGCCCAAGCCAGAGATCGCGAGTGTCATCAGCAAAGTTACACTAGAAGTAAAAGGCAAATATTTTTTCAACAACAAAACTTATACCTTATGTTAGATTGGATAAACCCGGAATTGAATAAATCGGCCTGGCGCTGACCTTGATCGCCTTCGCTCGTTGTGACGCATGAAGAGCCCCTTGAACAGCGGCTTCAGCACCCGGCAGCCCGTGCGCACTGGAGTGCGCAAAAGATAGTGAATCGTTTTCAAACGACATCAATTCACCAACGTATTTGAAATATTGTGGGCGCGCGACCGCTAACGCGTGACCCCAGCGAGACAAAATTACTTCTTCGACGTTGCCTTTCAATTGTGGAATCGCTTTAGTCAGTTCAGTCATGATACTGCCGGCCAGTTTCTTTTTGTTTCCTTGATAGAGCACTGTTCTGCCTTGAGACGCGGCCTCGTACGGAACGTACACTGTGAGCACCGAACCCATTTCTGGTTTGTAAGTGCCGTTCATCATATATGGTGTCTCAGCAATTGTGATGTCGCCGATTTCGTATGATGTGGGCAAAAAATTATCGAACGAGCTTTCAAAGATTCGTTTCTTCATCAAAACGTTTGCGACCGCATAGGACCCGTACCGAAAGCGAAACATTGCCGCTTTTGCCTTATCCGGTAAGTTTCGCGCTACGCGGGCTGCCACCATTTGTGGTATCGCAAAAATTACGTGCCTGCACTCGACAGTGTGAAACGATCCGTCTTGCATTCCGTAGGTGACCAAAGCACCATTGTCTTTTAAGCGAATATCCCAAACGAACGATCCTGTTTTAACCTGCTCGCCATGCGATGTTCGCAAGCGCTTCGACAACTCTTTCGTGATCGCAGGATTGCCGCCAGGCAGAAGATATGTGGCCGCAAAAATATCCTCTATCGTAGATAAGCCGGACAGTGCCGACACACTTTTAATGCCACCGTTTAGTCCTGACTTAATAAAACCATCGAGCAGAGATACGAATTTTGGATCGTAGCTTTTGAGAGTGTCTTCCATCGTCACGTTATCGAGTTTCAGCAAATCGGGAAACTCGGTGAGAGCTGGATAGAGTCCGTTCCATTTATTCCAGAATGATTTGTTTTCGTCTCGAAAACGCTTAAACTCTCGATAAATCAAATTGTCGTCGGCACCTTCAGATCCGCGAATCCAGCTGCCATCGTTGAACCAGGCAAATTTTGAATCGTCGAGTTTCAGTGGTTTTAAACTCAAATCGTCGAGCAATTCGCCGACGGCGCCTTCGATTGTTGCTAGATAGGCGGCTCCATACGAATAGTCGATGCCCTGATAGCTGCCGCCACGCGAGTGACCGCCGAGGTCTTCGTATTGTTCGAGCAAAAGGAATTTCGAATCCCGCAGATAATGAGCGCAGGAAAGACCGGCCAACCCGCCGCCGACAATTACGAAGTCAGCCTTTTCGGAAGCCTGGCTGGGGAATTTTGGAATTTTGCCGTCGCGCAGCTGGTGACCAACAGTGAAGTCATCGCCGGTCCATGGTCCGATTTTGTAGCCGTCGCGCGCTTCTGCCATCGAGCCATTTGTGCCGTGGAGCGCGATCGCTCCATTCAGCCCAGCGATCAGGAAAGCTGCTTGTTTGAGAAATTCCCGGCGCGAGGAATCAGTTGTCACGATAGCTCCATAATTGGGCTGGCTAGAAGCCATCATTATATCGATTAAATCTGGGTTCATTCTTTTTGAAATGAATTGGTATAAATCGGGTCCTGAGCTTTTCTATTAGTAGAATGCTGGTTATGAACGATTCAGTCGGCACCCATCTGGATGCCAAGCGGATTTTGAGCAGTTCCAGGAAAATCATGAACAGGTGAAGCAGGATGGAAGTCAAAGTGAAGGACGAAAAAGCGACGGACAGCAAGAGCGAAAAACTCAACAAAGCGTACGATCGAATCCGATCCGGCGGCGCACCGAAATATCATGAGAAATTGAAAGAGGACAAAAAACTCTTCGCCAGAGAACGGCTCAGACTGCTGCTCGATGATGGTTTTGAAGTCGAAGATGGTGCCTTCGCAAACAACATCGATCAAACGCTGGCTGCCGATGGTGTGATCACCGGTGTCGGCAAAATCGATGGCAAAACGGTTTGCTTCATGGCTAATGACGCCACTATCAAAGCCGGCTCCTGGGGCTGGCGCACCGTTGAAAAAATCATTCGCATTCAAGAAACAGCGAAGAAATTGCGTGTTCCTTTAATCTATCTCGTCGATTCAGCCGGTGCCAGAATTACCGACCAAGTCGAGATGTTTCCTGGACGACGGGGCGCCGGCAAGATTTTCTACAATCAAGTGGAACTCTCAGGTTTCATTCCGCAAATTTGTTTGTTGTTCGGACCATCGGCAGCCGGTGGTGCGTACATTCCTGCGTTCTGCGACATCGTCATCATGAATGACGGCAACGCCTCGATGTACCTCGGATCGCCGCGCATGGCGGAGATGGTTATCGGCGAGAAAGTTACGCTCGAAGAAATGGGTGGTGCGAAAATGCATTGCTCGGTGAGCGGTTGTGGCGATGTGCTTGTGCAAAGTGAAGAAGAAGCGATCGAGTTGTGCAAAAAATATCTGTCGTTTATGCCGATCAATTGCCACGAAGATATTGCAGTTTTGCCGACCATTGATGCAAAAGAATTCGAGAAAACTTTAGACCAGGTCATTCCTGAAAAGGAAAACATTCCGTTCGACATGATGCAGGTGATCGATCGCATCATCGACAAAGACTCATTCTTTGAAATGAAAAAACTGTTTGCGCCTGAACTGATCACAGGCTTCGCTCGCATCGGTGGACGCGCGGTCGGCATCCTCGCCAACCAACCGAAATCGAAAGGCGGCGTGTTATTCGTCGACTCGGCCGACAAAGGCGCACGCTTTATGTATCTCTGCGATGCGTTCAATATTCCATTATTGTTTTTGGCAGACGTACCTGGTTTTATGATCGGCACCAAAGTGGAACGCGATGGTATCATTCGCGCCGGCGCCAAAATGATCTCAGCGATGTCGGCAGCCACTGTTCCAAAAATTTCCGTGGTGATAAGAAAGGCATACGGCGCCGGATTGTACGCCATGTGCGGACCTGCTTTCGAGCCTGACGCCTGCCTGGCGTTGCCGACCGCCTGGATTGCCGTGATGGGACCGGAAGCCGCTGTTAACGCTGTTTTCTATAACAAGATCATGGAAATAGAAGACAAAGAAGAGCGCGCCAAATTCGTCGAACAGAAACGCAATGAGTATCGCGAAGACGTCGACATCTATAAACTCTCGGCGGAAATGGTCGTCGACCACATGGTGGTGCCGGATAAACTGCGCGCCGAATTAATCGGTCGGTTTAACGCATACGCCACAAAAGAAATGGTGCCCGTGAATAAAAAACACGGCGTGCATCCAGTTTAGCTTTAATTAGCAAGCTGCAAAAAAGATTGAAGCCGATTCGAGAATAACAGCGTTAATAGCTGTTATCGTCGCTGCGCGCTGAGGAAAAAAGTGTCAGTTTGTGCCACCAGAAGTGGTATCATGAACCGATACCTCTAGTTGTGTGTAAAAGAAACTCCTGTCACGTCTTTAGTGCACCGCAAATTGACCATTCGCATTTAATCTTGGCATCTCCTGTATATGGTCACCGACCGGTTGACAGTGCGCTACAACAGAACTCTCTAGTCTACGGTGTTTTTTCAGAATCCTGGCGACTTGGTTACTCTACTAGGGGATTACTATCCATCATGTATCGAATCTCCCACGGACACTCTGACGCGTTCGGCGAAAAACCTTACTTAACGGCGAATTCGGCAAGAAAGGCGAAAGAAATTCAGCGAACTGAGATGCCAAAAAAAGTCACCAAAGTTCTGATCGTCGACGATGATATTCCTTTCCGGGATTTACTTTGCGATTTCTTAAGCGAAGACAATGAATTTCAAGTTGTCGCGACCTGTGGTTCGTACATCGAAGCAAAGTCATTTTGTTTGCGTGAAAGCAACATGCAAGGCGTGGACGCCATCATCTTAGACGTGATGCTTCCTTACAGTTCGGAGCATCCACCAGAGACAAAAATGGGGCTGGTAATTTTAGAAAAATTGCGCAAGCAACTAAACTTCCATGGTCCGATCATTATGTTGACTAGCTCCCTTGATTCTGATGATGGGCGCGAAGCTTTGTGGAAAGGATGCAGCGGTTACTTGTGCAAACACGCGAGTTCCGATGCGGTGCCTCGAATGGTCAACGAGCTGAAACTTGCGTTGAGCGGCGACGTTGTCCTCATTCCTAACAAACTTCGCCACTTGATTGTGGAAAAAAATGAGCAAGAATCCCCTCATGTCATGAGTGCGCTTGGGCACAACTCCGCCTGGGGCAATATTAAAAGAGAACTCGGTTATGAAAGTCTTCGCGATCCGCAGTCGACTTCTGGTTCCAACCCGGTCAGACGAACCGGCGAATGGACTTTGAATGGAACTGCAACCGCGGGTTATGGAGACGGGCTTGGCGCCTCAGCAATGATGGTCAAGCACGTTATGGACAACGCGCCGCGACCGATTTTTATTACAACCACCGATGGTGTCATTGAATTTGCCAATCTCGAAGCGGAAAAAATATTTGGCTACGAGCAAGTTGAGTTTCTCGGCAAACGGATTCAGGACGTTTTTCCAACCGTCAATCTGACCGCGTTGGTCAGAGGCGCTGAATTTGAATGTTATGTTCGCGGCGCAAACGGTGTGCACATGCCGGTTTCCGTCGCAACCAGTGCGTTCGAAGAAAGTGACGAGTCACACTGCATTCATATCTTTACCGATTTAACTTCGCAGAAAACGACTGAGCAAAGATTGAAAAGTATGCTCTCCGAATTGGAAAAGAGCAGTAATCGACTTGAAGAATTGGTTAAATCCGATCCGCTTACCGGTCTATTAAACAGGCGTGGTTTGGAAACGGTGTTGGGTCGCGAAGTTTCGCTATCGCGCCGCAACAACACGGAAGTGATTGCGATTCTCGTCGATCTCGATAACTTCAAAAGCGTAAACGATACCTTCGGACACGCTGGTGGCGACCTTGTTCTCAGAGCAGTGGCAGACGCCATGCGTGATACAGTTCGAAATTCAGATTGGATCGGAAGAATCGGTGGCGACGAATTCATGATATTTCTTCCAGCCACTGGTCTCGAAAATGGTTTGCTAATTGCAGAACGTATCCGAGCTGCTGTTGCGAATTCACCTGTTCCGAAAGACGGTGGAATGATTAAAGCGACTCTAAGTATTGGTGTCGCGACTCTTCCTCATGAAGTTAACTCGCTTGAACAAGTTCTTGAAGTAACCAAGTCAGGTTTGAAATCCAGCAAGCGTTCCGGTAAAAACTCCGTGTCGGTATCGACGGATGCGTTCAGTCAGGCGTCGTATAAGCTCGTCAAACATCATAACTCGAAGCTCAGATGGCTGACTGAGCTCACCAGCACGTTTAAAACCTGGTGCACCAAATCCGGTACTAACAAATAATTCGTTCTGGTGCTAGCAAATAGTTCGCTAAGCGGTAGGTTCCGCTCGGCAAAGATTGAACACAATCGCGTTGGTGGCAATAACCAAATTCTGCGGTGTGATCAGAATTTCGTTGCCCCAGACTCCGGCGCCGACGCCCAGAATCTCTTCGTCCATGAGCGACTCGTCGAGAAAATTTCTGAAGCCCTCAGGCTGCCAGTGAAACGGGGGAATCGAACCGATTACATAACCGGTCGTCTCCTTTACCACCTCCGGTGGTGCCATTGAAATGTTTCTCGATCCCAGTGCTTTTTTCAATCGACTCGAGATCGCGTTTTGATCCGCGCCAACCATGATCAGCGATTTTTCCGATTTATCGGTTTGAAAAACGAGAGTCTTAATCATCTGCCGCTCTCTGAAGCCGAGAGCAGCAGCCACTGCAGCCGCACCCTTTTCCGTCGAGGACGGAAAATTTCTAATCTCGTATGGAATGTTTCGTTCGTCGAGAAAAATATGAGCGGGCAATTTTGTGGTCGATTCCATGCGTTTCTCCACTATGTATTTTGCAGAGAAGAATCAATCTAACCGCAAATTTCTTCTTCGAGCGATTCCATGTCACTGTCTTCGAGATTCAGTGTGTTGGCTTTGATTTTCTCAAACAAATCGACCGGCTCTTCGCCAGTGTGATCCGGCGCACAAGCAGGATGCAAATAGCCGGCGCTCTTGCCCGCAAACGCACCAGCATCCATTTCTTTCTCGATGGCAACTCTCAAGTCACCCTTTTCGATTTTTTCGCTGCAACCCATGCACGATGCACGTCCGGTTGGCGCATGCTCGGCGTATGGGAAGGTCGTGGGCTTTTGATTTTTTCCGGAAACCTCACAAGTTTTCAATAGATCTTCCTTTTCGGGAATCTCCATCTCAGTCTCTTCCAGAGCCTGTTTAAGGGCGGCTGGACGCTTCTCTGAGGCGCACTTCAGATGATGCCATTGAAAGGTCATCTCGCCCGGTGAGAAGGCGTTTGGAACTTCTTCCCCGAACCTCAAAGTTGCTTTCTCAATCGTTTGTTTGCAACTGCGGCAACTTGCTCGTCCAGTCTTTGCAGCTTCGATCGTATGTGGCATGGTGCACTCTCCTTTCGGCGGTCACTTCTCAAGTGACTGTCAACCTACCGGACTGTGATTCGAGGCGAACGCCTCGTTCACAAACTACTTTCCGGCGACAGATTTTAGCACGCAGGAAGCGACTCCAACACGGCAATCTGCCGCTCCGTAATAGATTAGATACCGCTTGCCATCCTTGACCAAGCCTTCGACAAACACCACATTCGGTGCCTGATGCACGGTTGCAGAAGCGACTTTCTTTTCCCAATCCATTTTTGGTTCGAAAACAGGCTCGTCGGAGCGTGCTAGCAATTTGGTTGGATCTGTTTTATCAAACAGTGCCCAGCCGGTTTTGTAGGCAAGAGAATCGTCCGCTCCGTTATACAGAAGGAGTATTCCATCTTTTGTGATTATCGGGGCCGGACCTGGCTCTACGACGCGAGAATCGAACTTACCTGCCCGTCGGGGTAAAATCGGAGCGTCCGTAGCATCTTTCCAGGTGATACCATCAGTGGAGCTGGCGATGCCAGTTTGATCGCTACCATCTTTAGCATCACCCATGTAATACATCCAGGATTTACCATTGATTTTTTCTGGAACGATGGCTCCTGATTTTGTCCAATTGATGTTCCATGCCCCTGCCTTCGCAGGCATCATAATGCCACAGCGACGCCAGGTTTTCAGGTCCTTGGAACGAAACAACGCGAGCTGCGCGTCGGTATCGTATATGGTGACAGTCAGGTCCCACTGACCCGGTTCTTCTAAACTCGGAGTTAAACGAGGATCTTCAATACCATGTTGTTCATCCGGTTGGGATGGTGCAAGTATCGGTTCATCGTTGCGCGTGAAATTTATTCCATCTTTACTCTCTGCATAGCCTATACGAGAAACGCCTTTGTCGTCCTGACCGCGATAGAGCATGATAAAACGTCCCTTCGCGACTTTGACTGCAGTTGGATTGAATGCGCCGACAGAATCGAACTTGCCTGGTCGGGGAGTCAATACGGGCTGATCTGATAATCGTTTGAAGTCGGATAAGAGCGTTGTTACTGGCGCGGCCTTGACCTCGCCGTTGTTAGTGCTGTTCGCCCTGGATGCTTTGATTGTTTCGGTTTTGGCTAATGCGTTACTCGAGAAGCTCAACAGTGAAGAGGCGACAATCAGTAGCAAGGCTGGTAAGTGAATACGTGATTTTTTCATGGCGCTATGGTAGCACCTGTGGTGCTGAAATAATCATAGAAATTCATAGGCTATTTCTTCGACCAACTCTTTTTGTATTGATTCGAGGGCGCTTTTGTTGCACCGAGACCCGCTGCCAGTCCCTCTCGGGAAGCCGGCGGCAGTCTGCCATTTGAATTCACCCAATCTACGGCAACTTCGACTTTTCCGGGACCGCGCGTCTGACTAAACGTCGGATTAGGTTGAACGCTGCGATACCCTTCGTCGATTAAATCAAGCATGTTGAAACCGGTGTTTGGTGCCACCGGCAAATCTTGTTTTGGTGGCGTAAAGTCATTGAGGAATTTAAATCCGAATGTGTTATTCGAACCACTCGAGTTTTCGTCAGCCACATGGTTCCACGCGGCTTCCGGCGGCTGCTCGCTTGGTGCTTCTTTCTTTTCGGCAGGTGTGTAATTAGCACGAAAACGAAGTTCGGCGGTATATGTCATTCGTTCTGCAGAGGCAGAGAAATAATGCATCGCAGAGTCGAACTCCGGTTCTGGCGGTAGCTTCATTACTTCTTGCGTCTGTCTCTGTGTTTCCTTGAGAAGTTTCGTGATGTCAAATTCTTGAACGATTGTTCGTTTATGGACTCTACTCTCTGGTACCACAGTACGATCGAATTCCTGATTAAACTGGCTGGCAGATGCTGATTGTTCCGCCTGTGCCACCGGATCGGGATGAACCGCCTGTGGTGCATCATCCTTAAATGCTGATGGCGATCTAAACGGAGTCGGCGATTTGTATTCGTATGCCGGCTGTTGTTCAGAATGGAATTCTGTAGGTGATGGTTCAGCTTGAACTTCAGTGATCGATGGTGTTGTTGGAGCGGCTGTCTGCGCGACGTCTGCCGTCTGCGCTAAAAGTTGCGGCGGAATATCATGCACCGTTTCTTCAGGATCAGTGGCGTGAACCTGGTGCTCGGGCTGCTCTTCGACGTGCGCCGTGTGTGGAGCTTGGTGTGGTTCGGCCTGATCGTTAGAATGAACTTCTTGCGCGGGAAGTTGTTCAACTCCACTGTCTGGCTCTTGCTCTTCAGTTTCTGAAACTGGTTGCGCCGGCGGTGCCGCTAATGCGGCCAGTGCTTCACGTTCTTTCGTATCTTTTCGAGGCGGTGGAAGCCAGCGAGTCGGTGAAGTTGAAACTTCGGACGTAGTTGTTCTTGGCGTTGTCATCGTTTCAACGGGAGCCGTCGGGGGCGGTTGTTGAGCCTCGATTGGCGGCTGAACTTTTGCTGATGCGCGCTCGGCTGCCGCCGCTTCCATCGCGGCTAAGCTTGGTTTTTCAAATATCGCAGTTTTGTTATTGCGGGACGACTCTTCGAACTCGATATTCGGGCGAGCTTCTGCTGCCGGTTGCTGAGGCGACGGCAATGCTTGCCCGGTAACTTGTTGGAGAACCGATAGGCGTTTATTTTTCTTCGTTGAGTTTGTTGGTGGGAGTGAAACAGTTTCTGTCGTCATCGACGGCATCCCAGGAGCCGTCGGCAATTCAGGAATTATAGTGTGTGTTTCCGACGTCATCGTTGGAGCAACCGGCTCGCTGACTTGGTCTGGCTGAACGTCCGAAACCGGCTCGATAGCTTCAATTGAAGCGACGGGGCTAGTCGGCGTGTCGACGCCGTCGGTTTCGATTGTTTCTACGGCTTGAATTGTTTCACCTGCTTCAATTGACCCAACCGTTTCAGGTGCTGCGATAACTTCAGTAGATTCGATCTTTTCACTAACTTCAGGTTCTGTCTCCCAGTCGATCAATGACTTGATCGACGGTTTTCCTTGAGCGTTTTCAGGTTTCTGCACAGGTACTTGGACAGGCACGGCGAACTTAGACTGCGCGAAATCGAAACTTTGCGGAGCCTCGGATGGTTGAATAGTTTCAGCAGTTGGAACTTCGGGAGCTTCAGCAGTTTCAGCCGCTTGCGCTGCTTGAGCTGATTCGTTCGGAGTCGTCGAAGCTTGCGAACCGACTGGCGCAGTGACCGCGTCGCTCGTGTGGTCATCGCCGGACAGATCCCAGAGGTCGGCCGGTTTGACCGTGGCTTCAGCATCTCGACCCGGTCTAGTTACTCCAAAATTTTTCAGTGATGCCTTAGGCGTCTGTTCTTTAGCCGATTTGTCTTTATCGAAATTGAACTCGCTGCTCTTTTTCCGCTTCGTCATCTATGCACCGCCTGAAGACATTGAAGATAAAAATATATCCGATATGTATATGCCAATGTAAGCGTCATCGAGATCGAAGTAAAGAGGTCTTGGGCAGAAGTTAACCTAGCGCTTCATAAGAAGTCTCGCGTGTTGAGGCAACCGGCAATTTCGAATGAGCTATGTTCGCGAACTGTTTGTTCTAGAACGGATGTTCAAAAACAGATGTTCAGGAACCAACGATGGTTGTGGAACTAAACGATCGATGACGCGGATTCCGAGATGCCTGCTGGACGTTCGAACTGTGCTTGCAAGAGTCGCGCGTAGGTTTCGCCTTTGGCAACTAATTGATCGTGGCTTCCTGATTCGATGATTTCGCCCTTTTCCATCACGAGAATCTCGTCGGCGTGCCGAATTGTTGAGAGTCTGTGGGCGATCACGATTACGGTTCTGGCTGTCATCAAATTATTGAGAGCTTCTTGAACGATTGCTTCCGATTCATTGTCCAGCGAGCTGGTGGCTTCGTCCAAAATCAAAATCGGCGCATCTTTCAAGATCGCACGTGCGATAGCGACGCGCTGCTGTTGTCCGCCCGAGAGACGAACTCCACGCTCGCCGATTTCGGTTTCGTAACCGTCAGGCAGTTCCATAATAAAGTCATGGCAGTAAGCCGCTTTCGCCGCGTTGATCACATCATCTTTGGTGGCAGTCAATCTACCCAATCTGATGTTCTCGCCGATGGTGGTGTTGAACAAGAAGTTGTCCTGAGTGACGATCGAGATCTCGTTTCTTAAGCTCTCGAAGGTGTAGTCCGCGACCGAGCGGTCGTCGATCATTATGGCACCGGATATGGGGTCAAAGAATCTTGGCACCAGATTCGCCATCGTAGACTTGCCTGAGCCCGAGAGACCTACTAGAGCAATCATTTTGCCGGGTTCAATAGTGAAGCTGATATCGTTCAGAATCAAATTGGAATTTCCAGGATATTGATAATAAACTTTCCGGAATTCAATTCTGTGAACACCTTTCTGAAGCACAACCGCCGTAGGCGATTCCTTCAAATCCGACTCCTGGTCGAGTACTTCGAAGACCCTCTCAGACGCGGCCAGTGCCGGCTGAAGCACTCCGTTGATACGACCGATGTTTTTCATCGGTGAATACAAAAGCAGAAGCGCGATGATGAATGACGTCAATGCACCGAGTGTCATTTGGTTGTGCAGAACCTGATATCCAGCCACCCAGATGACGACGGCGATACCAGTGGCTCCGATCATGGCCAGGAATGGTGATAACAGCGCTTCCGAGCGAATTGCCTTTACCTGGTTCTCCAGGAAGCTCTCATTGGTGGCTTGGAAACGATCGGTCTGGAATTTTTCCAAATTAAATGACTGAACGATCTTCGCGCCTTGAATCGATTCGGAAAGAACCGAAACCAGATCTCCAACGTTTTGTTGTCCCTGTCTCGAGGACTTACGAATTCTTTTGCCGAGAATGGAAACCGGCAATACGATTAGAGAAAGAATGGAAAGCGCAATTACGCTCAACCAGAAACTTTGGAACAGCAGCACCGCCGATAGTGCCAGCAATGTGACCACACGGCTGATCATGGTTTGGAATGTTTGTGAAATCGCGTTTTCAATAACGTTGACGTCGTTGAACATCCGGCCGATTAAAACGCCTGATGATTGGCGCAGGAAGTACAAAAGTGGTTGTGATTCGAGATGTTTGAAAATATCGTTTCGCAAATCTCGAATGGCGGCAGCGCCGACATAACGTATGCAATAGGATTCGAAGAATCGGAACAAGCCCTGGAAAAATGCGACTGCCAGCACCGCGACAGGAACCAGATAGACTAGATGATGTTTGCCCTCGACTAAGATCTGTTGCAGTCCCTGTCCGGCTAAAAACGCGATGATCCCGTCCATGGCACCGGACGGAATTGCGGCCATCAAGCCAATGATGAATGCTGTTTTGTAGGGTTTGATGTACTGAAGCAGTCTGAAGTAGAGCGTTGCGTGCTCAGGTGAGAAGAGGTTCTGTAACGAGCGAAGTTTGCTCACTTGCTCGTGAACTTCTTGCTTCTCTTTCTCGACGTTCTCAACTTCTTTTTCGCGGGTCATGCTTACCAATTTAGTTACCTTTTAGGATGCCCAGTGCTTCGAGGACTTCGTTTGTGCAATTAACGATGTAGTCTCCCTCTCCCAGCTGTCTAGTCAATTCCAGAAGTTCGTTAGATACTTCTTTGCGCAGACCGGGGACGTCGAGCAGGTCACATGTATATCTTACGAATTGTTGGGGTCTACAATCCAGTTGTAAAAGTTCAGGAACCAGGGTCTTGCCTGAGAGAATGTTAGGCAGACCGACGTTTTTTACCGTTTTAATAATCAGCACGCCAAAGTACTCAAGCCAGCTGCCACGGTAGAAGACAAGCATTGGCTTGCCGAACAAAGTGACTTCGAGCGTGGTGGTGCCTGACTTTGCCCAGACAATATCTGAATTCTTAAACAAATTATAGTTTTGCCTGCCTTCAGATATAACCAGCCCTGGTGCCGTTATGTCGATGCGGGCGGCGGCGAAAGCTTTCTCGAACAGGCTATTCAGGTCGTTGTTGGCTTTCGATATAACGAACTGAACATCAGGTCTGGCGTAGCGAATGTCCTTGCTGGCTTGCAGAACGACAGGCAAATGTTCGTGAATCTCGTGTTTGCGGGAGCCCGGAAGCACTGCGATGATCGGCTTCGCCGGGTCGAGGTTATGCGCCTTTGCAAATTCCTCGCGACTCATTAGTTCTCGCTCATCCGGAATTTGTTGTGGCAGTGGATGCCCGACAAAGCGGGCGTTGACGCCGCACTTTTTCAATAATGGTTCTTCAAATGGAAAGATAACGAGCATCTTCGTGACGTTGTCGGCAATCGATTTAATTCGATGCGGCCTTGATGCCCAGACTTGCGGCGAGATGAAGTAAATGATTTTTTGATCCGGAATTTTTTTGCGTACCATTTTAGCAACGGCTAGATTGAAGGCACCGTAGTCCACCATCAATATGACGTCAGGCCTGCGCTCGAATATTTTCTTAACGACTTCCTTCTTCCGTTTTTCGATTTTGAAAACTACGGGGATGGCGTTGAGCACACCGAATACGTTGGTTTCACGAAGATGGTACATTAGTTCGACGCCCGCTTCTTCCATGCAGTCGCCGCCAAGTCCTCCCCATATATGCAGGTCTGGAGCCATTTCCCGAAGTCGCTTTAACATTTTGCCGACGTGCATGTCCGCGGAAATATCGCCAGCGATGATCATCATCGAAAGCTTCTTCTGCTCGCTGCCGGCGTCAGCAGCTTTTGCGGAGCCTCGTGACAATAGCTGTTGTTCCTCGAGTGTCATTATCTTTAATGCGTTCCCCCGTTTGTTTGCACCACAGGCGGTGCTACAAACGTTTTCTCATTCAGATACAACGCCAACGTGCAGCGCTACGCTTCCTGAGGAAAGCTTGATGTGCTGTACTTTTTCAAGTCCTGCTGTCTGGAATAAACCAGTGATGCCTTCCGGATCGAGATAAGTATTTTTCGACTCGGGCAAGTATGTGTATGCCTTGCGATCGTTTTGAATAACCGATCCGATGATTGGCACGATGTGGCGGAAATAAAGTTTGAAGGCTGGCGGAAACAGCAGACCTTCAGGTCGGCCAAGATCGAGATTGACGACAATGCCACCAGGTTTTACCACCCGTGTCATCTCGTTTATTCCCTGATCGAACTTGGTCAGATTTCTCAAACCAAAACTGACAATGGCACCATCGAAGGTATCATCATCAAATGGCAAATGCAGCGCATCACCTTGCTCGAAGCTCATCTTGGCGCGCAATGATGGTGCCGCTTTATTGGCTCGCTGTCTGGCGACATCAAGCATGTTTCCGGAAAAATCGAGACCAACTACTTCGCCTTCAGCGTCCAGCCGTTCTGCGATTTTAATTGCCAGATCACCTGTTCCGCAGCAGACATCAAGGTACTTGCCGGACAAGCGTTGTTGCTTGTCGACCTTGTGACCGCGCGTCGGACCGTCAATCAGAACATCGACAGCGAGCTTCTTCCACATCCTGTGCATGCCCATGCTGATCACGTCATTGGCAAGGTCATATCGCGCGGCGATGCGCTCGAACTGCTGATGTACGTAAGCGTGCTTTTCCTCTTGCGTAGGAAGCTGGAAAGAAGGCATCAGACTTTACCGTACAAAACCGAACCCAAGAACGGAGCAGCAAAACAAAAACGAAAAAGCGATGACCCAGGTAACTCGGTCGATACCGGCTTCAGCTCCGCGTTTGCCAGTAAACAGTGTCGCGGTTCCGCCGATGCCGCCCATGCCTTCGCCCTTTGGCGAGTGCAACAGCACCAGCGCGATCATTGCCATCGCTAAAAGTGTCGTCAGAATCAGGATTGCGATATAAAGCGGACTCATTGTGTTCTCCCTGAGGCGCTGTCCGGATTTGCTCTCGGGAACAGCTAGACAACGGATTATAACCCATCTTCCGGCATCCTAATGGCAGGATTGAATGTGTTAAGGCTCAACCAAGCAAGTTTAGAGCTTATTAAGTTTCGACCTGAGACTGGAAGTGCTTGCGCTCAGGAGCAGGTGCGTCTTATAGACACGCGCATCCGTTTACCGGTATAAAACTATCGAGCTTAACGTCTCGATATAGTTTGTTAGCCCATGTGTATAAAGTCATTAGGTTACAGGTGCGGGCTTGGCAGCTTTTATTTGACTGGAGACGCGGTGAAAAACGAGTTAACGAACATGAAAGTCGTGGTTGCAGGCGGCGACACGGAACTCTTTGGGAAAATCAGGGGCAGCCTCAACGGTTTTGCCGGTGATTTAAGTCACGCAGAAAGTGCGCGCGAATGTTTGAACATTGTCAGAGGCGATGATGTCGATGTCGTGTTGCTGGTCGAGGATCTGATCGTCAACGACAATCCCGGCGTGGCAATCGGCCGAATTCGCAACACAGCGCCGCGCACCAGCGTCGTCTACATGACCAGAAACAAAGATGAACGTTATGCTCTCAATATCATCAGGCTGGGAGCGGCTGACGTGGTGCCGATTGATGATCTCTCCGACAATGCAGTGGGAAAGGTAATCGGACGCGTGGCGGAGCGCTCTGTCGCTTCGGTTCAAATGGTCTCGCAAATCAGTGACTTTGTGTTGACTCATAGTTTTGATGGAATCGTTGCTCTAGACCTGCAAAATCGTATTCTTCTCTGGAACAATGCGATGGAGAGAATGTTTGGGCGCAAACGCCAAGAAGTGCTTGGGAAGCTAGCCATTGAAGAATTACCTTTCGAAGGATTGGAAAAAGAAATTTCGCTCGCGGGAACGGGAAGATCTTTTGCAGGCGAGCGGCAAAGTTATTTGACTCGCGGAGAACGTCGCTATTATCAACCCTATTACTCGCCCTTGAAAAATCGATCCGGCACGGTCATTGGTGTGATGGCGAATTTTCGGGATTTGACCGACGCGTATGAGCGAGACAAAATGGTGACCGATTTAACAGAACGGGTCAATCATCTTGCCAACACCGCACCGCAGATGGTGTGGATGGCGGCCACTGACGGCGCGAGAAATTTTTTCAGTCGCAAGTTGATTGAATTTACAGGAATGGCTCCGGAAGCGCTTGAGCATGATGGCTGGCTGGTCGGCATTCACCCGCAAGACCGGCTTCGTTTTCAGACCGCATACGATCGAGCATTGCAAGATCGCGCCAGCTTTCACGTAGAGTACCGAATGCGCCGTCACGATCGGCGATATAGACGGCTTCTGGACTCAGGCACGCCGGTGATTGGCAGCGATGGTGCCTTCCTCGGTTTTATCGGAAGTTGCACGGATACTAGCGAATCGGGTATGACGCAAACGCGAATCGATGCATCGGCGGTGTCGAAACTAGCCGCTTCCGGAGCGCATCCTGTTTATAACGAAGTAGTGCACACCACGCCTACTTTCCCAAAAGAGTCAGGTGCTTATCCCACAGTAAGAGACGATCGAACTGTTGGTTTTCGCGTCAAGGACTCCGGTGGGTATCAAGCAGTTTCGCGCGACGGGAGCAAAACGGGATTTCGAGTTAAGGAGTCTGGGGCATTCCCCTCGATTTCGGGTGGACATGCGGCTTTTCGGGACGCTACGGCCCTCGAACAAAGTTCGACAATGGATAACGCGCCGATTGGTGTTTGGAAACTCGACCGTGATTTAGTCATCACTAAAGCTAGTAAGGCTGTGGCTGAACAGCTTGGGATGCAAGTCGATGATCTCATTGGTAAGCCGTTTCATGATATTGTTTCGACCTTGCCAAAAGAAATGTTGGCGAGCGTTCTTGAACTAAATGAAAATGTGCAGATCAGCGGTCAAAAAGTCCAGCTTGGTAAAGGCGCCGAACAACGTCAGTTGTATTGGGACATCGCGGCATGGCCTCTCAAAGATGCTAAGCAAAAAGTGATTGGTGTTTGCGTCAGTACAATTGAAGTCGAAGAATATAGTCTGGTCGACAAACAGCGCGAGGACTTCATCGCCACACTGGTGCACGACTTGAAGACGCCTTTGATTGGTGCTGATCGAACGCTGGAATTGATCATCAATGGAACGCTCGGTGAAGTTGATGAAAGCCAGTCCGAAGTATTGCAGATGGTGCAAAGAAGTAACCAAGGTCTTCTTCGCATGGTGCAAAACTTGATTGAAGTTTATCGCTACGATTTCAGCAATCCTGATTTGGCGTTTGAATATGTTTCGTTATTCGATCTTGGTTCAGATTGTGCTAAGGAATTGATGGCTGTCGCTGACCAACGTAACATCAAACTCGAGATCAACCTCGCACCTGGTCAGGGCGGAGTGCAGGTAGATGCGCTTGCAATCCGGCGCGTTGTTCTCAACTTGCTCGATAATGCTTTGAAGTTTACCCCCAGTGGTGGTGGCGTAAGAGCGTGGGGCGAAGAGACGCCGAACCAAGTAATGCTACACATTAAAGATACCGGAATTGGTATCGATGAATCCGAAATCAATAAAGTGTTTGAACGATTCTGGCGCAGTGAACGAGGCAAAGGACAAGCGGTGGGAACCGGTCTTGGTTTGTATTTGTGCAAACAAATCGTTGACGCGCACCAGGGCGAAATTGTGGTGGAAAGTCGCGAAGGTGAAGGCACCACATTTACTGTGGTGATGCCGCGCCGTTAGAGATTTCTGCCATTACACTAATTTTGAATAGCGAATTTCGAAGTAGAAATTTTGAAGCAATGAATTTCGAATGGCGATCTTCGAACTACGAATTTCGGTTTATTACGCCGATGGCTGCGGAGATTTTCTGTCCAGGAACTTTTGCAGAATGATAGCGGCAGCTTGTCGGTCAACAATGTCTCGGTTTCGTCCGGTATTGACACCTTGAATAGTCAGTGTGCGGATCGCCGAGACTGTCGACAATCGTTCGTCTTCATAAACGATAGGCAAACCAGTGGCGCGCGCCAATTTACTGGCAAAGGAGCGCACTTTATCAGCTTGTTCGCCGGACGATCCGTCCATGTTCAGCGGCAGCCCGACAACTATCTGCGTGGCGCCATGCCTTTCGGCAATCTGTTTGACATGCTCAACATCGAGCTTGGCGTTTTTGCGCTCGATGGTTTCGAGCCCAGCGGCGGTTACGCCGAGTAAATCGGCGATTGCGACACCAATGCGTTTGTCGCCAATGTCAAGTCCAATAAGTCTAGGTTTGTCGCTCATTGATTTAATATTACCGCAGGTGGAACAATCCATACAGATCGATTTTGGCGTTTCGCCTGCGCCGTTAATATGAGGTTGGCATGAAAATCTATCTTGTCAGGCATGGCATCGCTGTCGAGGGGCTGGTTCGCGGTATAACGCGGGATTCCGAGCGTCCTTTGACCGACGAAGGCATTACTGAGATGAAAGTGGTGGCACGCGGGCTCAAGCTCATGGGCGTGTCTCCTGACCTGGTTGTGGCGAGCCCGCTGGTGCGCACAAAACAGACTGCAGACATTATTCAGACCGAACTGGGCGGCGAATTGACGACTTGCGATGCGCTGACGCCTGGTGTGACCTCGGGAAATGTTTTCAAATTCTTGAAAAAGTATCCGAACTCGCACGAAATTTTTCTGGTCGGACACGAACCTGACATGGGCGAGCTGGTCAAAGAAATGGTCGGCGCCGGATTTGAATTTACTTTGCCATTTCAAAAGGGCGGAGTTTGTTGTGTCGAGGTGGCTGATTTGCCACCAACAATGCCCGGCATTCTCAAATGGCTGATTACGCCTAGGATTTTTACATCGCTACTGAAAGCATAACGCTTTTGCAACTGAGGAACCCCGGTGGAATTGATCGAACGCTATCGAGGATCTTTGTTCGGACTGGCGATTGGCGATGCTCTGGGCGCACCCGTGGAATTTCAAGAAGTCGGATCGTTCGAGCCTGTTGTAGATATGCTCGGTGGCGGCGTGTTCCGGTTGCGACCTGGCGACTGGACTGATGACACATCTATGGCACTTTGTCTGGCTGAGAGTCTGATCGATTCGCGCGGATTCAATCCTGCCGATCAATTGGAGCGATACCTCCGGTGGTATCATCAGGGACATCTCAGCAGTCAGGGGTGGTGCTTCGATATCGGCACTGTTACGCGAAAAGCTTTGTTGAATTACGAGAGTACGAAACAACCTCTCGCCGGAATCGATGAAGAACGCGCTGCCGGCAACGGTTCGCTCATGCGCCTTGCGCCTGTGCCGTTAGCATTTGCGAATCAAGAAACGCAAGCGATGGATCTTGCTGGTGACAGTTCGCGTACCACGCATTCAAATAAACTTTGCATCGACGCGTGCAGATATTTTGCGTCATTGATTGTTGGTGCATTGCAAGAGGCAAGCAAAGAGCAGTTGCTGTCAGCGAAGTTTACACCGGTCAAAGAATATTGGCAGCACCGTCCGCTTGCTCCTGAAATTGAAGAGATTGCGCTCGGTTCGTTTAAAACAAAGGAGCCGCCCGACATTCAAGGCAGCGGCTATGTGGTGCAAAGCTTGGAAGCCGCTCTCTGGGCTTTTCACAAAACAGATAACTTTAGAGATGGTTGTTTGCTGGCAGTGAATTTGGGCGACGACGCTGATACCACGGGCGCCATCTATGGGCAACTCGCCGGAGCTTTCTATGGCGAGAAAGAACTGCCCGAAGAGTGGCGATCCAAACTAGCTATGCATGATGTAATCAAAAAATTTGCGGACAAACTTTTCGCGCTGGCACTGACGATGTGATCGAGTGCCTGGTTTTTCATTGCATTAGATAGTCAATGCACCACTTAATCAATCACGAGCAAATCAGTGCAACAGCTAATCGATGCACCATTTTATCGATGCATTTTATCGATACAGCTGTTTTATCAATGCGCCAGTTTCTCTATTGAACCGCGGTGTTGTCGCTCGGGCGAATCCAATGATATAGAACAAAAGATCCGGACTGCGTCACCTTCTTAAAGCCGGCGCGATTTTCGAAATCTGCTGCATCTGTTGCTTTTGTGATTACATAGGCTTTTGGTCGCAAGCTGATTTCGTGCTGCACTTCACCGCCAGTGATGTAGTCGTAGATTGGCTTACCGTTGGCGTCATGCGTTGGAGTCGGTGCAGTGGTTTCACTGACTGATGGTTTCGCGCCTTCCGTTCCAAACAACCCAAAGAAGTTGACTATCGGTGGTTGCGACTGTCCAGCAACTCCGGTGTAGCGCTTAGTTCCTTTGATTGGTCGTTCTTGAGCGGGCGAGAGAACTGTATGTCTGTGAGTGTAAAACGGCAGAGAAGGCAGGCGAGCTTTGTACACAAAAATCGGTTCGTCGGAAGCAGCTGCAAAGCGGGCAATGTCGGGAAGACCTTGTTCCTTCTGTGCGGAGTAAGCCGCACCGCCTTGGAGTCCGTAAAAGCCTGCCACGCCAATGGTGGCAACTGCCAAAACAGCGACACCCCAGACGCGTCGTCCCATCGCAATCAGCGCAGTGGCAGCGGCGAACGCGAAGAACTGAGCGACAATATAACCGCCTACAATTCCTGAGATGTTTTCCGGGGCCCGGCGAATCATTTTTACGATCATCGGTTCGACAAATGTGGCGATACCGTAGGCGGCGGCGAGCACCGCGATCGGAATCAATAGTCTTCTCAATTTAGAAGCGTTGAGGGCGCGATCGATTTCTATACCGAGCAAGATTGCCAGTGCGGGAAACGCTGGAACTGTATACGCAAGCAGCTTCGAAACACTGGCGCTGTAGAAGACAACCGTGATGATCGCGAAGCAAGCAGCGAAGAGTGCCAGGTCTTGTTTGGCGTCCAAATTGCGGTAGATGTTGAGAATGCTCCAGCGTGATTTAGCTGGAGCAATTGATGCGCCGCTGGCAGCCGATAGAGACGCTGTCGATGGCACCGCATCAGGTGCACCAGGTTTGAATGTGTTGTAGAGCGCTTGAGGCAAGAAGGCGGTCCAGGGAAACAATCCGCCGCCGACGGCAGCCAGGTGATACCACCACGCGCCTTTGTGACCACTGACGATATTCGTGAATCGTTGGAAGTTCTCCATGACGATGAAGCACGTGAAGTATTCGCCTTTGGTGACCATGGTTTCAATTACGTACCACGGCAATGTGATTGCGGCAGCAAGCAGAGCTCCCCAATGCGGTTTGTAGAATTTGAATGCTTCGATCAAATTGCGGCGAATCAAGTGATACGCCGCAAGGATGATGACGGGCAATACGATGCCGACCGGACCTTTGGTCATCGCAGCACAGGCAAGCAATACGTATCCTATATAAGCGAATGAAACCCGTTTCTCACGGAAGCCGGTAAAGAAGCAGAACAGTGCACCCGCGATGCAGGCTGACAGTGTCATGTCACCCAGACCAAGGCGACCGGTCACCGTATATAGTGGTGCAGTGACGAGAACAGCGGCACCGATTAAACCGGCGCGCATGCTTACGAATTTATTGAGCATGCAGTAAGTTGCGGCGACGAGAACTGAACCGCATGTGGCTGAGAAAAAGCGAGCAGCAAATTCGGTGGTGCCGAATAAGTAATAGCAAATCGCTGTCGCCCAGTAGTGCAGCGGCGGCTTGGTGTAGCGAATATCGTAGTTGAGAGTTGTGGTGATCCAGTCACCGGTTTCAAGCATCTCTCTGGCTGGTTCGGCGTAGAAGCATTCGTCCGGGTTGAACAGCGGGAAATCGCCGAGTCCAACGAAGAAACAAGCAGCCGCGACTCCAAAAACGAGTGATACCACCAGCAGTTCTTTACCGATTTTAGTTTCAGGCGGCGCAACTTGATGCTGCCTGTTCTGACGATCGGTTTTCAGGGTTCCTGATGACATTGTTTGCTCCTTGAACTTGCAGCCGACTCTCGTCAGTCTGTGTTAACCGGCATGAGTGCCGGAATCCGTGAGATTCAACGACCTGGCGGATGAGCCGCGGATGGCGCGGTGAGAACCAAATTGTTTTCGGCGGCACAGCCCACATGTGAGCTGGCCGAGCCAAAGAATTTATGCCACCATCTCTGGAACATGATGAGCGTCCACAATTCCTTGCGGCGGTCAGCGCGTCCTTCGTAGTGATCTGTGAGCAATCTATTTAGATAAGTCCATTCGAAAATGCCCTGGCGTTTGATGTAGCCTTCTTCCAAAAATTCATCGACGAGAACTTTGAAATCGCCTTTAAGCCACTTCGCCACAGGAATGCCGAAGCCTTTCTTTTGTCGGTTGATGATGTTATCTGGAAGGAACGGTGAGAGCGTTTTCTTGAGCAAATATTTCGTCGTGAGGTTATTCACTTTCATCGAAGTTGGAAGTGAGAGGGCAAACTCGGCGACCGGATGAGCGAGAAACGGCATGCGCGCTTCCAGCGAAGTAGCCATTGACGCCCGGTCCGCTTTGACCAATAGTTGATCGGCAAGGAAGCAGCTGGTATCTAGGCGCATGGCTGCATCAATTACGTTGGTATCGCCCTTGATGGTTTGCATCAACCATCTGGTTTCAGCCAGCTTATTGACCAGATCGTCATGCGTCTGGTATGCCGCACTGCCGGCGGTGCCGAACGCGGATGACTTAATCAAGCCACTTTGCATAGCAATTGGAATCGAACCCATCCACTTAAAGTGGCGGACCATTGTTTCTTCTTCTGCAGACGAGATGAACCGTTTCAGTTTGTAGTCGAAGCTCAAATTGTTCAACGACACGGGCAACGAGTTAATCAGCGGCGCGAAAACGCCCTGCCTGAGCGCTGTCGGCATTGCTCTCCAGATTGCTGCCAATCGATGAGCGAAGTAAGTCGGATAACCGCCGAACAATTCATCGCCACCTTCACCGGATAGTGCGACCGTGACATTTTGTCTGGTCATCTTCGAGAGGAAGTAGGTCGGCAGAATCGATGCGTCTGCAATCGGCTCATCAAGCACGGTCCAGAGTTCTTCCATCATGGACAAAGCTAATTCCGGAGTGAATGTTGCCTTGTGATGTTCCGTGCCGACGTGTTTTGAAACTTGTTCTGCGTAATCTGATTCATCAAACGATTGATCCGGAAAACCGATTGAGAAAGTTTTCAACGGCTGCGAACTGTGGCGTGCAGCCAATGCTGTCACACCGGATGAATCGATACCGCCGGAAAGAAAAATACCGAGCGGCACGTCGGAGATCATTCTGAGTTTGACGGAACGATCGAGAAGTTCGAGCAAACGTTCGCTCGCTTCTTGTTCCGAAATCTTTATTTGTTTGACTTCGGGCGACCAGTATCGTTCAATTTTGACCTGCCCACCTTCGATCAACATATAGGAAGCGGGTGGGAGTTTATGAATACCTTCGAACATGGTGCTCGGAGACGGCACATATTCGAGCGACAAATATTCTTGCATCGCTACAGGATTGAGCTGCCGTTTTGCGCTTGGGTGAGACAGAATCGTTTTGATCTCAGAACCATAAAAGAATTTGTTGTCGAAGATCGCCCAGTGCAGCGGCTTTTCGCCCATGCGATCGCGGGCGACGAATAGTCGTTGTTTGGTTTCATCCCAGATTGCAAATGCAAACATGCCGTCGAGATATTGCACGCAATCGACACCGTACTCTTCATAGAGATGAACGATTACTTCAGTGTCGGATTTGGTGCGGAACGTGTGACCGAGTGACAGGCAGCGTTCGCGAAGTTCCTGAAAGTTATAAATCTCACCGTTGAATACGATCCAGACATTGTTTTCTTCGTTTGCAATGGGCTGTTGACCGGAAGAAAGGTCGATTATCGAGAGTCGAGTCATGCCCAGTGCGGCTGGACCGATGTATTTCATGCCTCGTTCGTCAGGTCCACGATGATGGATGCTGCGGCACATCTCGGCGAGATGCGGCTCACGAGGGTCTAGTTCTGCTCCGCTAAGATTGAGGTAACCGGCGATTCCACACACTGATCAGTGTCTCCAGACGTATATACCGATGATTTCGATGAATCCAAGTATCTGCTTCCTTCATAGGTAGGTTCATTAGTGGTACCTCATGTGACGCTTCTGTGATACCTCCAAACGACCGCCTGGCGCACTATTTGAGCGCGATTAGAAGTTTTCAAGGTAACAGTGTTGCAAGCCATGGTTAAATGACCGACATGCATAGCCTACAAACTACACCAACAATCGCATACCGCTCCGGTCAGACCGTTGTCCCTCAAGGGGTCCCGGGTTTCCTCAACGCGCCTGATACCAAATCAGTCGACGTCTCGCTCATCATTCCGGTGTGCAACGAAGAAGACACACTTCAAGCGTTGTATGACCAAACGATTGATGCACTCACGAAGATCGGCTGTACATGGGAATTGATCTTCATCGATGATGGTTCGACGGATAACTCGTATGAGATCATCAAACAATTATGGATGAAAGACTCCACAGTTCGAGTGATCAAATTTGCTCGCAACTATGGGAAAACGCCTGCTCTTTCAGCAGGTCACGACTATGCACGCGGCAAAATTCTGATTCACATCGACGCTGATTTGCAGAATGACCCTAAAGACATATGCCGACTACTGGACAAGCTTAATGAGGGCTACGACGTCGTTAGCGGATGGCGGAAAAAACGTCACGACGAACTTTTCCTGCGCTTGATTCCATCGTGGATCGCTAATCGATTGATTTCAAAAATGACCGGCGTCAAGCTCAGCGACTATGGCTGCTGCTTGAAGGCTTATCGCCGTGAAGTAATTCAAGATGTTCGCCTGTATGGTGAAATGCACCGCTTTGTTCCAATCTATGCAAGCTGGCTTGGTGCCAAGGTTGTAGAGATTCCCGTTATCCACCACCCACGTCGTTTCGGCAAATCGAAATACGGCATCTCGCGAACATTCAAAGTTGTTCTCGATTTGATTACCGTTACCTTTATGTCGAACTATTTGACGAAACCGATTTATGTTTTCGGTTCCGCCGGACTTGTGTCCCTACTCGCATCCCTCGCTGCTTTTACGTGGATGGTGGTACTTCGGCTTTATTACAACACCCACTTTATCGATACACCACTGCCGGTGCTAACAACCATGTTGTTCGCTGTCGGCGTGCAATTGATCTTGATGGGATTGATGGCAGAACTGTTGATTCGTACTTATCACGAGTCGCAGGACAAGCGCACATACAACATCAACACTGTGCTTGAATCTGAATCTTTTGCGCCGAACGAAAACGCTACGGACTCAAAGTAATTCGCGATTCAAGTTCAAACTAATTCGCGATCCAAGTTCGAAGTTATTCGCGATTCAGTTTGTGTTGGCTTAGCTTTGATGGTCAATTAATTTCAACTGCAGCATCGATAATTCGTCTGCTTCAGTTCTGAGCTTTCGTCTCATCAATTCATCAATGAGAATCGAAGTGCAATCCGAAGACCCGGTCGCAGCGGGCTTGATCATCGACAAACATTGTTTCGACATTTGCTCTAAATGCTCGATGCTTTCTGCTGTTTTCAAATCGTACAATTGATTTTGAAATTCGGAAGACTTTGCTGCCGATTCGATTTTCACCGTCGTTGTATGGTGGTGAGGCAGCCCGCGTCGCAGCGCCACCATGGTTTGGCGTTGCCCGGCAAGGTTGAGCAAGAAACCTGTAGAGATTAGTAAACTGGCGAAATCGAATCTGAACGCCAATATGAAAAATGCTAATCCTCCCCAGATTACAATCGACGGCAAGAACAATGGCGTTAGGACTTCCTTGCGATTGGCAAAACCCAGCCGACTGACCATGTTCATGTACAATTTGCCCGCATAAAATTGTGCCGACCAAATCACAAGTGCAGAAACACATGCAGTGACAAAAGTTACCGCTCCTCCGGTAGGATAAGATAGCAGGAAAAATTGCACAGGAGCCGCGATGCAGACTGCTCCTAAAACTGTCATCACTATAAAAAACATAGTCGAAGTGGCTGTTCCAATCGCGAGGTAATTAGCAAAACGAATTCGTTTGGCTATCACTGGAGTTTTTGCGTCAGTCAGGAGTTTCATTTTCGATCTGTCCTTACTGATCTATCAGTTTCAACTGCAAGGCTGACAGATCATCGGCTTCCTTGTTCAGTTTGCGTTTCATCAATTCATCGACGAGCTTCGAAGTGCAATCCACTGTCGGTGTGTTGACAGGCTTGAGCACGGCCAGACAATCTCTCGAGAGCTGCTCGAGATGATCGAAGTTCTCCGCTGTTTGCAGCGCTAGAAGCCGATCGACAAGTTCTCCGGATGTCTTCTCTGGTGATTTCTTCTTCGTCGTTTCGATTTTGACCGTTTCTGCCTCGGGATTGTTTCTGAGTTTCTTCATCCGATGCTGTTGTCCAAGAATGAACGATGAGACTCCTCCAATAACGAATATGTTGCTGATTACGCTCCCCATCCACGTCCAGCCGAATGCGTATGTGAACTGCCAGGTCGCCCAGGCAAGTAGCATAGTTGTGCCGAGGAAGATTGGCGTCAACGCTTCTTTCTGCGTACTGATGCCGCACTTGGCGGCAAATCGGGTTAGTAGCGAAATAGAAGTGCGACCGAGCAAATAGTGACCGGACCAGATAAAGACCATTGCTGCGAAAACTGCGGACAGCGACAATACCGGCGCTGAGCGACCGCTGTAAGTCCAGATGATGTAGCCCACTTGAAACGCTGAGGCCGGCACCGTGAAAAAGAATGACGCCGGATAACAGGCGAGCATGCCGAGCGCAAAATTCCCAGCGAACTTCGCGGCAAGATGGTTGCGCGGCGAGGCGATCAGCTGTTGCCCATTGGAAATTAATCGCATCGCGACGAGTTCAATGACCTATTTATCGAGTTGTTCGTTATCGACCTGCCAACGCTGCTGCCAGTGGTGCTGGCGGCGCAATCTCGGCTCGCAGTGCCTCTTCGACTTCTTCTGCGGTTATTGCCCAGACATACAAGCAAGTGTAGAACGCCGAACGTATATAAATGGACAGAGCTGTGATGACCAGCACCAGAGCTGCCCAAATAACGCCTGTAATCATCATAGCAGGCGAGGTCAGGCTCATTTGCGCGTAGTACGCCAGACCGAAGCCACCGACGCCGACTGCGTAGACAACGGCGCTTGTAATTTTGCAAATCACGTCAACGCCGACTTCACCGACACCGATCGTCAACAAATTGCCCTGGGCGATGCGGTCGGCGCGTTTCATCGCACCCCAGAATGAAGTGCCTTCAATAACGATGGCTGGAAGAATCATGTGTCCGGCGAGGGTCCAGAATACCTCTATAATGCCGGCGAGAAAGCTGAAGCCAAAACCAAACATGCCGCCGGCGCCTTGTTTTCCGCGCAACCAGCCAGCAATTCGTTTTGCAATTAAGGTAACCAGTCCAAGCATGATGATCGCTGGCAGGCTGGTGAACACTGCACTGGCTGCCGCTCCGAATCTGCCGGAACCTTTGCCTTCGGTCAAATGACTGTAGACCAGAGCCGTCGTGACTCCCTCGAGGAATCTGTTAGTGAGCCACCAAACGCAAAGAATGCCAGTGACTGCCATGGCGTTATCCTGACTCATCATGCTGCCCATGCCGGTTGGGTCCATGGCTCCGTTGAGTCCAGCCATTCCCGGCATCCCCGTCAGTCCGTGCGCTCCGTTGGCGCCCTGTTGGAAGAGGCTCTGACCCTGGTGCATCATTTTTGTAGCCACTTCGGACTTCCCGCCAAACTGGGTCTTGGCCTGGAGGAAGAGCAATATGGCAAAAAAGATGTTAGCCATTACCGTGATAATCGACGGTACCATCAGGCGTTTGTCGTGCCAGCCCATTTTGATGCTGGCCCAAATTAGCCGAAATCCTCGTCCAATCGAATCGAACATTGCTAAACCCTCGTGGCTGAAAGCCAATAACTGAAAACGGGCGGTACACTGCTTAGTAAGGTTGACGCTCCACGCGTCCGGTCAAAGCGGCAAGTATAAGGCTGCCGGACAATATTGTATTTAGTTGCCAAGGGAATGTAAAGCCTTTTTTAATCTAGTTCTTTTGATATAGGCGAAAATAGGCGAAAATTCCGAGAATTAATGAGAAAAATCAGGCTTCGGCTTCAGCTTCGGAAGTTTGAGCCTCGAGATCTTCCGATTCATACATCTCGTCCAGTAGCTTCTGATACTTCTCGGTGACGACTTTTCGTTTAACTTTGAGGGTCGGGGTGAGCTCGTTGCTTTCAATCGAGAATTCCGTGTCCAGAATCACGAATTTCTTGATGCGCTGGAAACGAGCCAGATTTTGATTCTTTTCGTGGACCAGGCGATCGATTTCTTTGCGAACGGTCGGATCCTGGGTCAGTGCGACCCCGTCCTTTGTTTTGATTGATTTTTCTTTGGCAAAACTTTCGAGTGCTTCGGGGTTCAGAGTAATCAAAGCGGTAATGTATTTACGACGATCTCCGTACGCCAAAACGTGCGTAATCAGCGTCTCATCCTTGAACAAGTTTTCAATGAATTGTGGTGCGACGTGTTTGCCACCAGCGGTGATGATGATGTCTTTCTTGCGATCGGTGATGTAGATGTAGCCGTCATCATCGATCTTGGCGATGTCGCCGGTTTTAAACCAGCCATCTTCGAAAGCTTGTTTGGTCGCTTCTTCGTTTTTGTAATAACCGGCGAAAACATTTGAACCGCGGACAAGCAGCTCGCCATCAGGAGCAAGCTTGACCTCGACACCCGGCAGAGGTTTGCCGACTGTTTTAAACTTGTTGTCTTTCGGCGTATTGCAAGACAGTGGTGCTGATGTTTCGGTCAACCCATAACCTTCCACAATCGGCATTCCAAGCGCTTCGAAGAATAGATGCACGTCATTTGCAAGTGGTGCCGCGCCCGAGGTCATCATGCGAAGTCGACCACCAAAACGTTCTCTGATCTTTCGGAAAACTAGACGGTCTGCGATTCTCAGTTCTGCTCTGTAAAGTTGGTCGAGCAAACTGGTATCACCACCTGGCGCTGCCATTTTTTGTTTGCACGCGCGTTTGCCCAGTGAAATCGCCCAGCGCACAAAGCCTTGCTGCGCTGGTGGCATTTGTCTGATCTGTCCCCAGACGCGCGCATAAACTTTCTCGTAAAAACGTGGCACCGCATTTAGAACCGTTGGCTTAACCTCTTGAAGGTTGTTCGCCACTTGTTCCATCGACTCGGCGTAAGCAAAAGGTATGCCCAAAAAGATAGTTAGAAACTGCCCGCCCACTCTTTCGTAAACGTGCGCGAGTGGCAAGAATGACAGCGCTATATCGTTTTCATTGAAGTCAGTCAAAGTGCTCAACGAATCGAGGACCGAGAAAAGATTGCGATGCAGAAGCATCACACCTTTAGGAAGTCCGGTTGTGCCTGATGTGTAAACAATGGTGGCAAGACTTTCCGGATCCATTTTTCGACGATTAGAAACTTCGTCGCCATTTTGGGCGAGATATTCTTCGCCTTCTTTGAGGAATTGATCCCAGGTTTTTACTTCCAATAATGGCTCTGCCGCGCCCGGGGTGCCGTCCATCACCACTGCCATTCGGACTTTCTCCGGCAACGGAGAATCAGGACTGCTGAGTTTTTCTAATTGTCGTGAATTCTCAACGAAAATTAAAACCACATCGGCGTTGTCGATCACGTAAGTGACTTCAGAACTTCCCAGAGTCGGATAGATAGGAACCGTGACGCCTTGCGTGGAGATAATCGCCACATCAGCCCATGTCCAGTGTGGTCGGTTTTGACTTAAGATACCGACCTTGTCACCAGCGGTAATACCATGCTTAATTAATGCCGCCGAAAGATTGGCAACAATTTTTCCATGTTCCGACCACGGAGTCGATTTATATTTCCCGTCGACCTTATGCATGATAGCCGTTCTGTCCGGCGTTTCAACCACCCTGCGCCAGAAAATATCAACAAGAGTCGCATCGCCTTCAGCCAAGATAATCTCCTTTCCTAGCCAATAGAACTGTTTAACCAGTCTAAATATGCTGGGCTTCCAACTTCGATCGGCAGACAAATTATTTCAGGTACGTCGTACGGATGCAGCTCCTTGACTTTCTTTTCGAAGGCATCATATACCTTGCGATTGGTTTTGATTATCAGGAGTGATTCCGAATCTTTATTGAGCTTTCCTTCCCATGTATAAACCGAAGTCACTTTCGCAACGATGGTAACGCAGGCGGCGAGCCGACTCTCGACTATCGATGAGGCGAGACTTTCTGCTTTGTCACAAGGACAAGTGACGAACGCCACCACTTCTCCGGGCATCTATGCTTGACTCCTGGCCAGTTCTACGCCAATTTCAGACACAAACTCAGCGAGCAACGTCGACACTTTCGAGAACGGTTGCGGCTGTAGCCTTGGCATTCTGTAGCGCTTGTGGAGCCGAACGATGATAACCGGCACTGCCAGAACTTCTGCGATGAACAAAGCCAAAGGTCGAACGGAGTGGTCGAAGCTGCCCGGGACAACCGGTTCAATCGTCGACAATTTTTCTGTAATTCGATTGATAAACGGAAGACAGGCTTCCTCGGTGGGACCGTAGCTGGAAACCTGCAGTCCGGGCGCTTCTTCCCAACTGCTTCCTAAAACCATCACCACGCATCCGATCTTGCCTGCTTTGACTACATCGGTAAGAGCCCGACGGAAGGGGGTTTCCAGATACCAGGATGGGTCGGCTGCGCAGCAATAGTTGGTCAACAACGAATGGCATTGGGCGACGCGATTGCAGATTGACGCAATCGAGCCGGTAAACGAGTCCTGGCTTTTGAATTCGCCTTCTTTCCAGTAAGCGGTTGCGTGCGGAGCGACGACGAGAACCGGCAGACTGCCGCCGAGAAACTTGAAATCGGGCTCTCCAGGAGGAGGCATTTGTTCGTAGCGCTCGGCTAGTAAAGCTTCGTATTGCAATGCCCAGTTCAGTGGAGCGACACTGGGATGTTTGTCGATCAGATAATTGACCGCCCGGTCGAGGTCGTTAAAGCGCGCTTGTGAGTGACTGACGATCCACGGGCTGTAAGGCGCCGGACCAATCACCGTGACCATCTTGCCGCGACGATGAGCGTAAAACATTTCCATCGCGGTGCTGTAAGTCGCCCGTTCAATATTGGCAAGAAGCGCGTCGCACTCATCGATCAGGTCGAGCGCGCGGCGCACTTTCTTATCGGCTGAGTCGGTAATATCTATAGCTTCACGCGTCTCCTGGACATTCCAAGCCAGTTCTAGCGGGTTGACGACGCGAAGACCGTATGTTTCCAAACGCTGAACCGTGGACGCGCGCCAATCCGGCGTGGCCAAGTCACCCATCAAATCGTGGGCGTTGACTGATTCTCCAGTTATATAGACGTTCGCAAGCATTTGGGCGATTTTTGTTCCTAATAAATAAGACTAAGACCAGTTTAACGCTTTATGCACTCACTATATACCACGCTGCAAGTCGCTCGATGCGGCGATCTCGGTCGCTAACCCCATTACTAGCTCATCTCGTGGCCACAAATCAGCATAACGAAAATGTCTATCATAAGCTAGGATACCGTTATGCGTCCTCCGTATATATTCGTCGCCATGCTGATTTTCGCCACCGCTCTGGGAGCCAGTGGCTGTTCTGTATTGGACCAGTTCAAGCAGCCAAACAGCCTTGCCAGTAGAGTAGGAAATTTTTCGCCGGTCAGACTCGATTCAGATAAGGCTGAAATACGGGCTGCCAAGCGTGTGACACCACTGATCAAGGGCAGTCGCGATCTGGATGGACGGCAAGAACAATTCGATCCAGCCTTTGGTGCACCCGAAACACAAGCGCAGTCAAACACCGAGCGCGCCGAAATGAACGCTGCGCGCAATGCCGGATCGCAATTCGAATCCCTCGGCGGACGGCAGACCGGAAGTGCAGGTATTGGAACGGTTGGCGGCGGACCACAATTCGGAAGTGCAGGTATTGGAACGGTTGGTGGCGGAGCGCAATTCGGAACTGCAGATGTCGGAACGGTTGGTGGCAGGCAAGAAATTTCCGGAGAGAGTCATTCGAAGTCTCGCAGTAAGCAAACCGTAATTGGAAATATGCCTGGCACCACAGTTGTGCAATCTCCCGACTCAAGCCGCTTTGGCACTGCTCACGGAAGCGCGAAACCGACAAATTTTGCACCCACTCGTTCGGCAACACCTATCACTGATATGCCAACGTCGGTAGCACACGGCACCCAACAAGGCTTCGGCTGTCCTCCTGCTGGAACTGCGTCGCTTGGTGGTGGCACAAATTCCTTTGGCTCTGCACGAAATGTCTACGGCACCAACTCTTCTTCTTCTTCTTCTTCTTCTCGGCCTCAAACAAATTCTTATACGGGCCAATCAGCGCAGACATCGCCGTCGTATCCTTCGACTACTGCGTCTCCGCCTTCGTTTTCGACGGCTCCTAATTCCAGGACATCACCGCGGTTCAATACCTCCTCTGATTCACCACCGGTAATAGCAGGGTCAAATTCGAATTCGAACTATAATTCCAATTCGAATTCGAATTCGAATTCCAACTTCAACAACCCCAGCCCTTTTAATTCGAACCCAGGCTCTGCAGATAACGGTCAGTTTGATAACAGCCTGCCATCAATTGCCGCCGGTGTTTCTTCGCCTGAAGTGATTGCAAAACCTGCCAAGTCGAGTCCATGGGATTTTAAGTCGTTTCGGTTCCCTTCATTCAAATTTCCCTTCCAGTCTCCGTCTGCGCCTCCCTCTTCGTCGGTGCCATCAGGTGGAAGTGGCAATGACGCCGCGATTGTAGACGCCCAAAACAATCGCCAGAGAAACGTGGTGGTGACAATCACTGCTCGAGTTAAACGCTTGTTACCCGATGATACTCAAGGCAGTCCTCATCAACGTTTCTTGTTGCAGCTATCCAACGGTTCGACAGTTCTGGTGGCACACAATACCAGTCTGGCACCACATGTTCCATTGCGAGAGGGTGATATGGTCACCATATGTGGTGAATACATTTGGAACGAAAAAGGTGGAGTGCTGCACTACACGCACCACACTACCAACAACAAGCATCGTGGCGGCTACATCGAATATAATCGCCAAACTTACCAGTAGCTGGTGGCATCCTTGGAATCTACAACTGACGAGCGCGTTTTCATTCGCGATAAAGCGACCTGGATCGGCTATCTGTTGATTGGACTGTATTGCTACATTTACTCCGGACTTGGTCCGTTGATGCCTTATTTGAGAGAAGAACAGGGACTGAACTACACGATGGGTTCCCTGCATTTTAGTGCATGGTCTGTCGGTATTATCTCGGCGGGCTCGTTTGGAAACATTGTCATACGAAAACTTGGAGCCTCGCGTGCTATCTGGATCTTCGGAGCCGGCCTTTGCTTAGCTTTGCTTTCGTTGCTACTTGCAAAAGTGACTGCTATCACCATCCTCAGTGTCATGATCGGAGGATTTTGTGGAAGCACCATGGGTCAGGCAATTACAACAATCAATGCCGAACGCTTTGGAATTGAACGAACAATCGCATTGACTGAGGTCACGATCACCGGCAGCTTGTTTGCGATGGTGGCACCACTGGTGGTGGGACAGTTTATCAAAATGGGATTCAATTGGCGCGTCGCTATGATTTTTCCCTTTATTTTTTTCGTTCTTTTGTTGATTCCCGGCAAAGCTGTCTTTACTGAATTCGGTTACGTCACTCGCGGCTTTATTCCGGGCAAATTGCCGCTCAAGTACTGGTTCTTCTGGGTCGTGATCTGGCTCAGTGTAGCCAGTGAATGGTCGATTATTTTCTGGACTCCCGACTTTTTGCAAACTGGAAAAGGTCTGTTGAAAGAAGATGCAGTGCAAGCGGTTAGCATCTTTTTATTGGCAATGCTTCTAGGGCGAGTGGTCGGAGTTAATCTCGCTCGGCGTTATAGAGCACAAATGTTGTTATCGGTTGCGTCCGCCATTGCCCTGTGCGGATTTCTTCTCTATTGGCTCGGCACCACAACGCCAGTGACGCTGCTCGGCCTCGGCATCGCCGGACTCGGTAATGCAAATGTTTATCCATTGAGTTTCGCTCAAGCTATCGGATCTGCAGGTGATAGAACCGGTCTTGCTGCTGCCAGAATGTCGATCAGTACGGGTAGCGCTGTGTTGATCACACCGCTGGTCCTTGCCGCTATCGGCGATCAAGTCGGCATTCACAAAGCTCACGCGGTGGTGGCAGTTCTATTAACTGCCGTTTCTATAATGCTGGCAATTGCGGCATTTAAAAATCGCGAATGACGAATCCTTCATGACAAAATCGCGAATCACTTCAGAGCAAAGTTCGATGAGAATCTCTATCGATTAGAAGCCGTAAGTTTCTTTCAACTCTTTTAAGCGTTCAGCGATGGAGCCGCTTTTCTTTTTGCCCATCGTCTCAACTTCTAGGCGTTCGATTCGTTTGAGAATCGGCATGTTCTTCGTCACTTTACCGTACACTTTGTTCTCAATCTTGGCGAGAACATCGTCGACAGTTGAATTGCTGTTGCTGTCCTCATTGCCTTCTTGATCTCCTGAAGGCTGATTGTCTTCCGGCTTTGCCAGGAAACTCGGTGCTGCTTTCGAAGATTGATTGCCCGCGCGATTCGAGCGACCAGACGGGCTTTGCGGGGCAGATTCTCCGCCTCCGGGCCAGGACATTGGAACAGTTCCGCCGGCGGCTCTCGGAGAGAAACGAATTGGAGCGCTGCCACCAGGAACGGTATTGACTGGAGTTCGTGGTGCACCCGGCGAAGGAAAGACATTGGCTGTTCCGCTGCCACTAGATATGGTGCTGCCGTAACTGGAAGCTGCTGGAGGTGATGAAGCGCCACCAATTATGATGCTGGCGGAATCACTCGAGCCACCAATTATCCTTACTGAATTTGAAGTGTCAGGAGTTGCGACATCCGGCGCGCCAAGACCTCCGCCTCCAGAATTCCCTGTGACCGGTGGGGCACTCGATGAATCGAACGGAGATTCTGAATCGCTCGTCAGCTTGGCGCTGCCCGCGGTGCCAGGCTGGATGGTTATGCCGCTGCCACCAATGATGGTGGCACCACTAGTAATACCACCAACCTGAGTAGTGGAAGTGGACGGTAATCCGGATGGAGACGACGCAGAGCTGGAGCCTGTTTCAGAATTCGCGGAATTGGAACGCGTGGCGCCGGTTGCCGATATAGCTGCGCCTGAGACAACAGTCGCATTCGGTGCTGAAGTCGTTGCGGCGTTTGAAGTGGAATTCGATGCGGTACTAGTAAAAGGTTTCTTCACCTGCGGCTTGCTCAGGTCTTCGTCATACGGGTTCCAGTCCTGCGGCCCGGTCGGCTTCGGATTGGCGGCTGCCGTCGGCGGCGGTGGCGTGTTCAGGTTTGGCAGCGTCAGATTTCGTTTTACGTTTGCGTCATTCGGATTGATTTTGATTGCGATTTCCCATTGCTCTTTGGCTTCCTTGTACTTCTTGTACCGGTAGAACCAAATTCCCCATTCGTTATGAGCCAGCGCCAAATTGCCCTTGGCGACGGCGTGGGACGGGTCGATCTGCAACACAGTTTCGTACTCGCTAATGGCATCCTGGAACAGTCGCCGCCCAAGCAACATGTTGCCTCTATTATTGTGATCTCGAATCTCGGTGGCATTGTCCGCGAATGCCGGCTGCATCATATTATAGGTGGATGTCAGTAGAATCGAGAATGCGATCCTCTGAAACGAGGACAGGCGGCTTGTCATGAGGCTTGTAGTTAAATTGTGCTTCATCTTAAACGTCTTTCTGGAGCCTGTCTTGATTGTAGAACTAATACAAATATTAAACCAATCGGACCAGAGTTTCATCGATATTTATAACGGCGCTATACTGCTCTAGGTCACGGCAGGAAGAAGTTATGTCCAACCTAGCAGTTCTAGCATCAGTAATTATTTTGTCGAGCGGCAGCGTCGGTAACGTTCCAGAAATGGGATTGTCGAACGGCGAATCCGTCAAACCAGTCGTAGCGGTCAATACATTCGGTTCAGCCAAAGTTGGCGACAGCACGATTCAATCAGCAGTCGACGTTATCATCGAAGCCCGCAAAGCGGTCAAAGTCAACGAACGACGCAATCGCATGAAGCCTGGCATCCAGGATCGTGTCGTCGAGAGAGAAAAAACAAAATCTGACAGAGTCATGATTATGGGCGGAAAAGAAGCCTTCCCGATGTGAACACGCCAGCGCTTTTAGAAACAGAAAATAAATCCATGAATAGCTCGGATGCAACCGGAAACCAGGTACCGAGCTATTATCACGGCATAACGACCGAGCCGTTAATCGGGCGCACAATTTTTCAGCATATCGAAGATGTCTCCAGCGAATTGCGTAGCAATGACGCTGTAGTCAGTCCCTGTGAAGGCAAACGATTCACATATCAGCAACTGCTGGACCAATCGGATGTGCTGGCGCTGGCGCTGCTCAAACAAGGCATCAACCGCGGTGACCGCATCGGCATCTGGTCTACCAATAACTGCGAGTGGTTCATTATCTTCCTCGCCGCAGCCAAAATTGGTGCGATTCTCGTCAACATCAATCCCGGCTATCGCACGTCAGAGCTGGAATACGTGCTGAATCAATCCAGACTTAAGTTTTTGTTTTCCATTCCAAGGAATAGAACGAGCGATTATTTGGAGATGGTCGTTGAGTTGGCGCCTCACATCGTCGACAGTGCGAAGAGCCGCAATGCATCACGAGTGCAATCTCTGGAACAGGTGATCGTGATCGGCGATTTAAGTGAATCAGAACATTCACTGGTATTGCAAAAGTCGGTCAGCGACTGCAATTCTGCATATCATAGTTTTGAACGTTTCATGGAATTGAGCACTTTGATCGAACCTGCCGTTTTGCAAGAACGCAGGCAGCGAGTGCAATTCGACGATGCTGTAAATATTCAGTACACCTCAGGGACCACAGGCTTTCCTAAAGGTGTGACGCTCAGTCACCACAATCTGATCAACAATGGATTCCTCGCAGCGCGAGCAATGGCGCTGGATTCCTCCAGTCGTTTTTGTATTCCAATGCCATTTTATCATTGTGGTGGCATGATCAGCAGTGCGCTGGCCGTGCTCTCTGTCGGCGGCGCAGTGATTATTCCAAGCCCTTATTTCCAAGAAATTCCGACAATGGAATGCGTGGAGAAAGAGCGCTGCACTCATATATCCGGTGTGCCGACGATGTTTATCGCGCAATTGGATTCGCCTGAATTTTCTAAATATGACTTGAGCAGTCTTAGAGGCGGCTTCATGGCAGGCGCTCCATGCCCTGTTCAGCTCATGCGGCGCGTTGCCAGCGAGATGCATATGGAGCAAGTGATCATTCTTTATGGATTGACCGAGAGTGCACCATTAATGACTGCCACTACCATTAGTGACACTCTGGAAGTTCGTGCCACCACTGTCGGCAAAATTATTCCAGGCATCGAATTGAAGATCATTGATCCGGAGTCGGGTGAGATTCTGCCGCGCGGTGCGCAAGGCGAAATTCTTTGCCGCGGTCATAACGTCATGATGGGCTACTGGGATAACCCTGAGTCTACCGAGCGCACTATAGATAAGACCGGTTGGCTGCACTCTGGTGACCTGGGCGTGATGAATGCGCAGGGATGCCTAAACATCACAGGTCGCAGCAAGGACATGATTTGCCGGGGCGGTGAAAACGTTTACCCGCGCGAAATCGAAGAGGTTTTGCACACTCACGAGAATATTTCCCAGGCACAGGTCTTCGGCGTGCCGGACGCGCGTCTGGGAGAGGAAGTGGCGATGTGGTTTATGTTGAAACCAGGTCGCACAGCAGAACTGGACGAGATTCGTAACTGGCTGAAGAGCAAAATCGCCCATTTTAAGGTTCCAAAATACATAAAGGTAGTGTCGGAATTTCCGATGACTGTGACCGGAAAGTGCCAAAAATTTGTGATGCGCGACCGAATGATCGATGAATTGGGACTGAAAAAGGCTGCCGAAATCCAAACTGCCTGATCGAGCCCTGAATTCCAGTGCGTTTTCACATTTAATCTCTTGTCACAAGTTTGTCACTACTTTTGACGACAATGTACTCACAAGCACACGAAACCAACTTTTGACCTGACCGATTCATTTACTACCCTGTGTGCCGCCCAAAGTGTACTTCCGGTACCACTAGTTAAACGCGCTCGCTGTGCGGTATGAGGTTGAAGCTAATGTCATCATTCCTAAATTCAGACAGTTTCGAGGCAGGCGTGGGCAACGCTCCTAACATCTTCGCCAGAGTCGACAACGCTGCCATGCTAGTCAGTGCCACCACCGGTTACGGTTTCTCCTTCCGCAAAGTGGAAGCACGTCAGCCTTCAGCCAACGTCACCTCATCACCAATCAGCTTCAGCAACACCTCAGTCGTCGCCGATAGCTCGAGTGCTTATGACAGATGGACCTTCCTCAAAAAAGGCGCTGACGGCAAAACCCTGCACGAAAAAATCTCCGACAAAATCAAAGAAGGCTTGGAACCACAAGCTTGCGCCTTGCTCGAACAACAAGAAGTAGCCTTCGAAAAGGCTTTCAGAAACTGGGTCGTCACCGCCGATTTCGGTATGAAAGAACCAGACATCAACGATTACCAACAGCTCAAAGCTCATCTTCGCAATGTTCAAACCACAGAAAGTGGTATCAGCAGAATGGTTATCGAAAGCCTGACCGCTGAAGAAAAGATCGCATTCAATCTCGAAGCCGAGCCGTTGAAGCCGGGACAAATGTCCCAACAAATGAGCGAACAAGTCGTCAAACGCATAACTGAAGCAACTCAGCGTTTCCTCGACAACAACCAATTTTCCCAACGCGAGCACAACCGGACTTAAGCTGTGGAGAGCGGAAAGGCAGTCTGCTCTTCACGGCATCGTCCAACTCTTGCGTTAGAAACAAGTTTCACCACCCACTCAAACTGCAACTCACCACGTATATGTCGATCGCACCGCCAAGCGATCGACATATCTTTTTGCGACGGCTGGTGCCATCGCCCGCGGTTCAAGTCAAAGTCGCCAGGTGCAGAAACCCGCTTCTCTTTGTGAGAATTAGACATCGCCGCATCACTGAGGGATAAACATGTTTTTTGCCGCCTCGACTGTCTTGCCGATTTGTTGATAGTTTCAATATTGGTTAAAAATCGCTTAAATCGCTGTCCTGCTCTGTGTTTCGGGATCCGTACTTGATTTCAGGATTTTGCCTGTATGTTGATTCAACCGAAGGGACGAAAAGATGATCGTGTCCGTCATTGCTTGCGGATAATAGGTTTTGGGGCTTTTTACGATTTTTGCAGTTTTTTACATCCGCGAACTACATCGACGAACTACATCGACGAACTACATCGACGAACTACATCCACGAACTACATCCGACGCTTACGTTTCAATCTCGATACCAGCGAACCGGTGGCGCGCCGCGTGGCTTTGACTGCGCGTTCTCGCATGGTGGCACAACGGTGCGCGGTTTGACTGACCACAGATCGATCTGATTCGTTATTCAATAAAGTATTGACGATTGTGTTGGCGGCATCAGCGTGTGAAAGTCGAAGCGCATTTTCTTTCATGCGCGCTAAGCGTTCACGGTCGCCCAGTAAATTATCTACTTTGTACGCTAACGTCGGAAGATTATTGCATCGAATTGCGGCGCCTTCTTCAAGCAGATGATCGCTGTTTCGCTCTTCCTGTCCGGGTATCGGATTGACGATTACAAATCCTAATCCTTTGCACAACGCTTCCGATGTTGTTAAACCACCTGGTTTTCCCAGCACCATATCTGATGCCGCCATGTATTCATCAACGTCATGTGTGTAACCAACCGGATGAATTTTCAGTCGCGAACGCCCTTCGAAACTTTGATTCAACTGATGCAGGCGCCCGATCAATTCCTCGTTTTTGCCGCACATGGCCAGCACTTGAGCGTCATGTCGAATCTGCGAAAGCGCAGTGACAATTTCTTCGGTCGGACCAACTCCATGTCCACCCATCGACATATAAATTGTAGGAACCGTTGGATCGAGACCATACTTCAATCGCATTTCAGTTTTGTCTTTAGCGATTTCAAAAACAGGATCGACCGGAATTCCTGAGACTACCACTCGATCCGGAGCAAAGCCGAGTTGGGTCATATGCACCCAGGTTTCATCGAGCGCGACAAAGTATCGATAATAGTGGTGGCACAACCACATTGAATGAACATCGAAATCGGTGACGACAACTACGTTTTTTGTCTCGACTCGCTTTCGACAAATCAGCCACGACATAATTTCAGAAGGCAGAAAGTGTGTGCTGATAACGAGATCGGGCTTGTGCCGATTCAGCATGTTGACCAGAGGAAGTGTGTTGAGCCGGTCGAAGGCCAGGCGTTGGCGTTCGTCCTTCCAGGGTTTGTCTGCCCAGTCGTAGAGCAAGCCGAGCACTTTCGGTGCGCGATTTACCATATTGATGTATGCGCGCGAGTACACTCGGCGAAACGCGGCGTTGGTGTAATGGAGCGCGTCTTCGTGGCGTACTTCGATTCCCTCGTGGCGGGAAAGCGCTTTCTCGATTGCTTCGGCAGCGCGGACGTGCCCGGCGCCGGCGGAAGCAGATAGAATCAGGACTCTTTTCATGACTGGTTTTGTATCCTCACCTACCGAAATTGTGCCACGACACAAATGACTGTGGCTGATCTGCAAACACAGTTAATAATCCGTTTGTTTCGAAATCAAACTGCTCAGGGCTTGCAGCAGCTGCTTCCGCCGGCTTCAGTTTTGCCTTGAGGTAATTTATCGTCTTCTTCGAGCACGTATAAATTCGGCGCTTTTTTAAAAACTTGAATCAGTTCGTCGATCACTCGTTCCGAATCCTGATTTTTGACGGCCTCGACCACGCAGGTTTCAAGGTGTTGTCGCAAAATCACCTCGGAAGTCTTGTCAAGGGCGGACTGGACTGCCTTCAGCTGATGGAGGACGTCGATGCAGTATTTTTTCTCGTCGACCATGCGATAGACCGCATTCAAATGACCGATAGCTTTTGCCAGCCTGGCTTTGAGTTTTTCTTTTGATTCGTCGGTAATTGCCATAGGCGTAAAGTGTAGCCTTATGCGAGTGTCGTGTCCAAGAGATTAGACGGAAAGTGAACGGATAAAACGTTTATGGGGCGTGCGGTTGGTGCACTATACTAATTTTACGGGGTCCCAGAAGTGTCGAATTCGGCAGATCAGGTAAGAGAACCAGAGGGTACGGCGAAGCGCAGCAACTGGCCGTTGATGCGTAAAGTCGAAGCTGTGGTTTTCCTTGCCATGTTTCTTGCCGTACCGCTTTTCGCGTTTCGCGTGCTGCAGTACACGCACGCGGCTCTGACGGTGCGCAACGTCTGTCGTGAACTGGTTCAGGATCTGGCGCGTGCCAGGGCGCTCGCTATACAGCTGCAAGAGCCCATTGAAGTGAACGGCTCGAAGCAGTCAGAGAGATTTCTCCAGCGCAACTCGTACTCGATAAGCACGCCACAACGAGTGATCGAGGATCTGGTGCTGCCGGAAAACGTTCAGGTTTCCGGAAACGTGCTTTTCACCGAACGCGGTCAACCTAAAGCCCCGTCATCGTTTATCGTTTCGAGCTTCAACAGGAATATGACTGCCGAGATCGATCAAAACGGCGAAGTCTCAGTGCCATAGAGCGATTGCGGTTTCAGTCCTCGATTATAAGTTCAATATTTCATTACTGAAGGGTCGACATCGTCCGACCAGGCGTGCAATCCGCCGCTTAGATTGAACACGCGAGTGAAGCCCTGTTCTTCCAATACCTTGACCAGCTCAGTGCTTCGCTTTCCCGTGCGGCAATAAACGACAATATCTTTGTCGCCAAAACCCCGGACTTCGTCGAGTCGGTCCTCGATTTCCTCTTCCGGGATGTGCACGTAATTGTCCAGCGCCGCGATCGGCAGCTCATATTCCTTTCTAATGTCAAGGAGAATGAGCTCGTCGTTGCGGTCCAGTCTTTCTTTCAATTCGGTTGCTGTAATTTCCATTTCTGGGTATTCAATATGAGGTGAGTCAACGCATTGCACAGATTAAAGTATAATCTCAACTTTGTGATGCCATTATGGAGGATTTCTCGTGTCAGTAAGATCGTTGGAAGAAGCTATCAAAGAGTGTCTATCAGATGATGGCAAAATTTCGAAGTACGAAGCTAAAGTAATCAGAGAGTTGATTATGGCTGATGGAGTCGTCTCCGCCGATGAACGCCAGTTCCTCGAAGGCGCGCTCAGAAATAATCAGTTCGACGAAGCCGGCTTTGAATTGCTCTCGGGCGTTCTGTTGAGATCAAACTTGAAAGAATAATCGCCGCTGAAACATCCGCTGATTAAGGCTGTCAGGATGCACTTCAATGGTGTGTAAAATATTTGGTCGGCTTGGGTATCAGGCAAGCCGACCTTGGTTTTGGAAACCTTATTGATGCAGACATTTTTTTGCGCTGCAAATTTTTCATTTTCCTCGGAGTTTGGTCAACATGACATTGCGTTGCCATTTGCCAGAAGCTCTGGTTCTAATTTTTTGCGTTCTAATCAGTATGGATGCAAATGTCTTAGCTGCAGAAACAGGAAATATCGATGACTCCATATCTGGTGCTATTCAAACTGATCGTTTTGGATCGAAACGATTAGCGGATGCGAAGAGCGGAACTGGTGGAAAGTCCGGTTCTAAAGCCGCTAATTCGAAAAGTACGGGCGATGCCCAAAAGCTATTGGTAGATGGAAAGAAACTCCTGAGCGAGGGGCGCAATCAAGAGGCGGAACCACTTCTGCGCAAGGCGGTTAACGCCGATCAATCCAATGCCGAGGCTCGATTAAACTACGGCATGTGCCTTTATCATCTCAATCGCTATTGGGGTGCGTTGTCTCAGTTAGAGAAAGCATTGGAACTCGACAAAGATAATGCGCAGGCGTATCTCTTTCTCGGTCATTGTTATTCAAAAACGAGAAAATTCGGCGACGCTGTTCGTTCCTATGAAAACTACATGGCAGTGAACACATCCAAAGATGACGCCGAAAAATATCAGGCTTTGATCAACGCGTTGAAGCAGCAAGTCGCATCGATTGACAGTAAGCAAGTAGAGCAGGGCACCGTCGCTGGTGACTACATGAAAGAAACCACCGCCACCGGTCTCTTTCGCTGGCCGGAATCGCGCATGCCGATCACTGTTTATATCGAACCGGCTGATTCGATCACCGGCTACCGGCCTGAGTTCGATGACGTTCTCCGGCACGCGTTTCAAGAATGGCAAACTGCCACCAGAGCAAAAGTTCGATTCGAGGTCGTCAATAAACCCGATGACGCCGAGATGATCGTCTCGTGGACCGATGATCTCCATGCACCGGAACTAACGGCTGAAGCCGGAAAGGCGTCCGTTGTTCAAGACAGCGATGGAATCAAATCCGCCGAGCTGAAGTTATTGACCGTCAGTCCGTTTAAAGAAGGACCACTCGGAAGCCAGGCCCTCTATCTGGTATGCCTGCATGAACTTGGACATGCGCTCGGGTTGCTCGGACATAGTCCGTATCCGAATGACATTATGTATCCAATCTTGTCAGAGCAAAGCGGCATCACTCCTCGCGATGCACAAACATTTGCTGTCGTTTACGCCGCTGCGGATGAATCACAGGTGGTGGCATCCGGAGCAAAGTCAGCTGGCGACGAAACCGAATTCTCGCGTTTGACGCCAGCCAACCAGGCGGCGCTGCTGCTCAAGATCGGCACCAAAGCCGTATTCGCGCAGAAATATGCAGAGTCGATTGTCAGTCTTGAAAAAGCTCTCAAACTGGATCCATCTAACGCACTTGCGAAAAGTAACTTGGCCGTGGCAGCCAACAATCTATCTTTGCAAGCGAAGTCCGATGAAGAGCGCTTGAATCTCTTGCACAAAGCGCTCTTCTGGAATCCTGACAGTGAATCTGCCCGTACCAACATGAAGACGCTCCTGAACAACATGGGAATTTCAGTCGATGATCCAGCGGCGCGCGTAAAGTTTGCCGACAAACTCGAACACGATGACGACCTGATGGGCGCAAGCGTTGAACTCGCCGAATCGCTGCGACTGAAACAAGATCCGAAAGTGAACGCACGGCTCCAGGCATTGCGAACCAAGCTTGGTGCCATCAACTAATACTGTTCGTAACGCTGAAACGTCATTCGCCGAGCCTGAATGGAACGCCATTGCAGAGCGAAAGGGAACGGCATTGCAGCGCGAACATGGAACCCCATTGCGGCGCGAAATGGAACGCCATTGCAGCGCGAACATGGAACGGCATTGCAGCGCGAACATGGAACCCCATTGCAGCGCCACATTGAACACCTGAGCTAATGCAAGGAGTGCTCAGAGGTGCGGGAATGGTCTTGCGAAGCGAACTACGGCGTCGATTGATCGAGCTGCCCGGTTTTTAACTGAATGCGTCGTTTGAACTCGTCGTCTGACAGTGAGCAGAAGATGCGCTTGCCGTCGGAGCAGACGAACAGCACTTCGATTTCATCGCCTTCACGTAATTGAACGGACGTTGGTAAAAAGGCGTCGCGTATGTCCTGGTCCGGCAAAGCGAGTGAGTATCCGCCTGAATGCCTGGTCTGAATCCGACACTTCATGATGTCGCCGGGTTTGTATTCTTGAATTGGAGAAGAAAAATCGTTTGTGTCTTGGTTTTGCATAAATGTTTTCGTTCTAGACCCGTCGTCGTCAGTGCGTCCAGTATTGCCTAGCCATGCCCCCATCACATAGCTCCATCATATACAATTCGGCCGATATAGTCACGCTAAAAGTTGCCGATCAGCTGACCTATAAAACCGGCGCGATCGCCCTGGCTACTCCCAGAGCGTTCGCTTAGCCAGGCTGGGACCGACTCCGAAATATTTGTTGATAATGTCCTGATTGGTTTCGGTTGCAATAATTTCGCCCGGGCTAACGTGTTTATTCCAGGCATCCTGGAAGGCATCGCGCCCTTTCTGAGATTTTGCAAGAATCGAAGGGACGGCATGATAGCCCGAAACAACCGGCTTCACCTTACCCGCCAGGTATTTGCTGAAAAACAGGTTCTGCGCTTTGGCTGAAGGCTGGCTATCGACTTCGTCTGTGCTGTTTTGTTCGTCGGGCGAAACTGATGAATCCTTTTGTAAGAGGGAAGCCCAGGTCTGCTTTTGAAACAGTTGCTTGCGTGGCTTCGGTTCTGCAATCTGAAACTCAGATCTGGAAATTATGTATGGCTGCCCTGTGATTGGCGCGAATACTTCGGTAACCGCGTTGACGAAAATCGTCGAAGATTCCGAATCAATGTTGTTCAAAATTATTCGATAGCAACCATTGCTTCGTTCCGAGATGGCAATGTCTTTTGCGTTTGCGCGCAGCGGCAACATTCTTCGGCGTTTTAGCGCCGAGAGAACCGCGGTCGCGACATTTTTCAAGCTCTCATCCTGGCAGTGTCCCGCCATGGTTTCGTCTTTGAATCTGTTTTTCAACGCCCTGTATTTGCCGACGCCCAGCGCCAGCAGACCGGCGAATGGTATCAATGCAAACACCACAGGAGTTCCGCTGCTTGCCAGTGCTGCCGCGAATCCTGATGATACAAGCGCGCCGACGCCGGCGTATTCGCCCCAGACTCCGGTGAGTGCGCCCCGCATATGGTGCGCGTGATCTTTGTATGAAACATCCACCTTCAAATTTGGTGGTGTCAGATTCGGTGCTCTAAGATGGGATAGTTCGACGCATCCGACAGTTTTGTTTTCATACGGAATACCGACTTTCCACAGATCGTAAATGTCTTCTCGAAGAAGGGCACGTTCAGACATTTCCCGATTGAATTTGTCGTGCGAATTGAACACCTCCAGTGGTGTCATCTCCGACAATGAGGGGTGCACGTGACCGACGCCCTTTTCAATCTGACCATCGTCGGACACGCCGTAAAAACCTTCGTGTTTGCGAACAAAACGATTGTAGTCGTTCAGTCCTTTTTCTAACTGAGGAGCTACGCAAACCACATCCCAGTTGTTTGCCACTTTTCGATGACCGAGTGGATCATTGGTCTGAATGCGGATGCTACGACCGCGAAGTTGTTTGACGGAAACCGGAGCTGTGGTGGTTGTTAAATCAAGCAACGTGTTCAACGCCTGACTGTCCCAACCTTCTCCGAACAATCCGCGCGTGCCGATCAAACATTTAGATATACCGCGCTCGAACAATGCCGTGGCAAGTCGAACGTAGAGCCGCGATTCCCATTCACCGCCTTGACCGATTATTTCGCAGTAAGTAGTGTCTGCACTATCGACTACGGACAATGGAAGTTTCAATCCTTCGTTGACGAGAAATTCTTCGGCGGCATCTCTGAATTGATCTTTGATTCTGTAATCGATAAGTAGCAAACTGCCTGTGACCAGACAAGGATTTACATCAACGGAGATGGGCTTTTGAAGCAGATCCCTGAACACGCCGACGGCGCCTCCGGAGTCTTCATCAAGAATACCCTCGCAGGCTTTTATTCCAGTTGCTGACATGCGCTCAAAATCGGTAACCACGATCGCGCGCAATCGTTTTTGCAAACCCGAGTACTCAACTGTCAAAACTTCCGCTACTGCTTGCGCTTTGCTTTTGCTAAAAGCGAGTACGCGATCGGCTGGTGATGCTTGTTTTCGCAAACCGCGCTCGGAGATGCCGTAGCCTAGTTTGCGCGCTGCTCGCTTAATTTTGTCGAAGAGTTCGTGACTGTCGGTGGTGGCACTAATCTTTAGTTTATGCGAAGCAAAATCATCCAGGACACACATCCAATCGTCGAGCACCGGTTGTTGTGCAGATCCCTCCGCTACAACCACTCGTCTAGGAATTGGTAATTTGTATTTGTACAGTGACCGGATGAGCGACAACGCGAGCTGAGGGCGTTTCTCTTGAAACCTCTGCCAGCCTTCGCCTTCACTCGCTTCAATCGTTCTGCGCAAAACCCAGGTTAACAGCGGTGAGACGGTACCGATTTCATCGACGACGTCGTACTTTCCTGAGTCGAGAAGTTTGGTACTAAACTTGGTGCTTTCGTCTTTTTGTCCAGTTAGTTCGTTGATCAGAACATGGAAGTCTTCATGTTGGGATTCCAGGAATTCTAATTCTTTGACGGTTGGTTCCGTGAAATAAACCAGGTCTTGAAACGGAGCCAGTCCACCCTCTCGCACTAGCGCAGGAGTTGGGACTTGATAGTCGATATTGCCAACCAGTGACATGTACCGATTTTCCTGTGAACTGGATTTGCCCTCGGGTGGTGTTCCTGTTAATGCCACTACCAATGGTTCATCGAGCACTCTCAGGATGTGAGTCATGATCGCTGCCCAATAATCAGTCAAGTGGTGGCACTCGTCAAAAATGACCAGTCCGACGCCTTGTCGACGCAATGCTTGAACCAGGTCGAGTGCGTTTTTATGCAGCACTTCCTCCAGTTTCATAACTTCTGTCAATTTGCGCCTGATGCGACTGGAGTGGCGCGACATCTCGCGCTGATGCGCTTTAGGATTGTTTTGGAACAATTCGAGAATTCGAAGTTCTGCTTCGCCAACCGTGTAAGCGCGATTGGAGCGCAGCTCAGTAACCCATTCTTTTTGCGCCAGTTGTTCCAAATATTCTTGTTCGCGACCAGGCGTGGAGAGCACTTGATACGTCAGCACCGTGATTGGTTTCAATGGTCGCACTTCATGAGTGCCGATGATCTTGTCGGCATCCAGGCCTTTCAATTCGTCCGGAATGAACAAATCGAGCTTTTGTGACCATTGCGCTTGAATCGTCGTGTTCGGGCTCAAAATTAATGCGGGCTTTTTGAAATTAAGCACCATTTGCAGACCGATAATTGTTTTTCCTGCTCCAGGCGGCGCCACAATATGAACTTCGCGCTTGCCCTCGGCGACTTTTTCATTTACCAGATCGAGAATCTCGGTTTGATATTTTCGCATCGGATGGCTAAATTTTAGCCGTCCAAAGGTTTCCTCGAGAACGCGCCGATCCTCAGCCTCCTCATCATTTCGAGCCAAGAGAGGGAGGGACGGGAGAGTATTTCCAACGAGCGAAGTCAACAGATTTTCTTTCTAGATCGGTGCTCGGCACCGAAAACAAACTAACTCAGAGTGCGTTTAACCATCAGGTTTAAACCTAAAATAAGTCATTTTGCTCAGTATGGCAAGGCGCGGCAGGGGAATAACTGAACTAGCACGTGATAAAAACCTCCGGTGATAAAATTTCCGGTGATGAAACAACCGATGAGAAAACAACGCATGGCAATTCAACCGGTGGAAAAACTATCGGTGATACCACAATCATTGATGCCATCTTTAGTGATACCACATTCGGTGTCTCATGTTAGCGTGCTTCTGGGACTGCTGACGCTTGTGACCTTCGCCGCGCCCGCATTCAGTTTTGACAAGACCAAGTGGATGGACGTAAAGCGTGAAGGGCAAAGGCTGGAGGTTTCCGGTCATTATGCCACTGCTGAAAAGTACTTCAGGCAGGCGATGCAGATCTCCAGCACGTTTCCTAAGAATTCGAGCGAACGCATCGAAACGCTTTATCACGTCTGCAATATTTTAGTTCTGCAAGGCAAGTACTGGGATGCCGAAATCTTTTTCCAAAAACTGGTGTTGATGGTACAAGAACAGAAAAAGGACGGCACGCTGGATCACGAGGCATTGGTTTGGATGGAAGATCTGGCCGACTCCTACAGCCACGCCGTCCATGGCTGGCTCGAGCATTTGGCATTGGAACATTCTGTGCAATTGCGTGACATCATCAGCGGTGACGAAAATCGATATATGGCGACCACGCTGCGCAAGCTAGTCACCATTTTATTTCACGAAGGGAAATATTACAAAGCCGATCCTTACGCGATGCGGCTCGTTCGCATCACCAGTAAATTCACAGGCAAAAACGAGTTAGTAAAAGCTAGTGATTTATTTTTACTCAGCCTTGTTCAGTTTCAGATAGGCAAGTATGCCATGGCCGAATCAAACCTTCGACAAGCTCTCAATCTATACACGAAAATGGAGATTCCGCCCGGCTTCTGCACAGGCAACACGTTGACACAACTGGCGCGCGTTTTGCAGGCCCAGAATCAATTTGAACTGGCAGAGCAGTCGGCAAAGAGAGCGTTGAAAATATTTGAGAGATCTAAAGGAAAAAACAATATCGTTTCGATTCAAACCCACGAGGTTCTCGTTGATCTATATAAGAAGAGCGGAAAGTACGCTCAAGCAGCATCAGAACATGAACAACTAATATCAATCATGATGGCCACAAATACGGCAACGGATGCGCAGATGCTCAAGTGGTGCAAAGACCAAAAAGCGCTCTATCTCAAAAGCAAAAACACTGCCAAAGCCCGTGAGATGGACCGAAAGATCGGTGCTATATCGAAACGGATCGGTGCAAAAAATCCTACCCATGGCCACTAAAGATGGTGACATAAAGGTAATGCAATAAGTTGTTGGAAAGCGCAAAATTGTGTCAGTTTATTGCGCGAATCGTTACCAGCAAATTATGCCAACACAGTCGCCGACATTTATAGATGAAACTGAAATCCCGACTCGAATTCCGAGCGGTGATGTTACTTTCGCCCAAATTCGAAAGCCGCATGCTCTGGGCGTTCTCGCTAAAGTCGCTGCGGTCGGTGCACTAATCTGTGGACTCGTTCCTTTTATATTCATCTGTTGGTTGATCCCAACCACTGGTGCCAATAATATCTGCGTTGACTATGCAGCGTTTATACATGTTGTCGACAAAGTTCTTAGCGGCCAATATCACTGGTTATCTATTTTTTCAGATTCGTTTATTCGAACTCACATGGTACTGTTTCCGGTGCTCGTTCATACCGCTGTCGCATATGCAACGCATTGGGATGTGACTTCTGAGCTTTATGTCGGAATGGTATTCCACGCTATCCGTGCGCTTTTGCTCGCTGATCTGATCGCCGGACGATCTACTAATAAGTGGACTCGTTGTGCGATTGCAGGCGGGGTGGCAAGCCTGGTTTTTGCGATGTCCCAAACCTGCATCATGATCTATGGCGAAGCGAGCATCGCGATTGGACTTTGTCTGCTTGGTTTCACGTTTGCGCTCTGGGCGTTATGCAAATTCGGAAGGACACCACAATCGCTTGCACTTATGTGCGCAGGCGGAGTTGTTTCATCCTACTCGTTCGGCAACGTCTTACCTTGCTGGAGTACCTTGCTATTAGCAATTCTCTGGTTGCCGGCTCGCGGATGGACCCAGCGCTGGGATGCAAAGAAAACAGATAATCTGCAAAACAACGGTGCCACCACTCGTGCTGAAGCCCTCAACCTTTTCGTAAATCGGAAGGTCGCCTTCGTCTATTGGCTCGTTGGCGCGGTGGTATCACTTGCACCGTATTATCATTTCCTCTCGCGCCGTTCGGCTGTTGATCCGGAACTCACCAAAACTTTTGGGCTGCTCGACCCTTCTTTCTTGATCAACACTCTGGGGCGACCATTCGCTAAGGACATGGGCGTTGCATATGGCAAGCTCGCCGGCGCCGAAATCTCGTCTTGGATACTGGTCGGGCTTGTAGTGGCGTTAGTGGTGCCAAGCCTGATCTATAAATTGAGAGTCAATAGTGTAGTGAAAACTTGCGCGCTGTTGTTTGCTTATGGATTCATCAGCGTCTGGAGCGTGGGTGTATTTAGAACCCACATCGCGCCATGGTATGCGTCAATGGCGATGTACTGCTGGATCGGGGTGTTTGGCATCTGCGTTGCCAACATTGCCCAGACCTTGAGCCAACGCGACGGCGATAGAGTCTTCGGAAATCAAACTAAACTGATGCTCGGCGCATCCAGCGCGGTAGGACTGATTACGATACTGACCCTTTATTTGACTACTAATTTATCGTATCGCGATAAGCAATTTTTCCTGACTGCCAGAGCGCCTGTGTCTGCCGAATATTTGCGTAGTTATAAAAACGCGCCAACGTTCTTAGAGTCGTCCATCTTCAGTAATGACGGCAGACCAGATCGAATTATCTCGTTTGCGAACTCGCTGGCAAAGCACGATCTATGCGTATTCGCTCCACGCCAGCTGCATGCTCTGCAAGGACAGTACGCGCTTGCCAATGTCAGCATACAAAGTGTTCCCGGTAGCAAACGGGTGATGTGGCTGGAAGGGCGCAACACCAGAAGAAAAACTTCGTGGCGGGACTATCACCATTTGAATCTGGCTGTTCCCGATGGCAATATCGTCGATTGGCGATTCGCAGTTCCTGCCGATGCAACTGAAGCGGTTTTCGAATCGTCGGTATCCAGTTACAGTGACCCTGCCGGTGGTTGCGCGAAAACTTCTGCCAAAGTGGTATCAACTATTTCAGTCGTTTCAACTACACCACACTCGGTGCCGACTTCCGGCGACAGGACAGATCATCTTCCTTCTTCCGGTAGTGCTTCGTATGTTACCTTTTGCGATGGTTCGTGGAAACCTGTTCGTTTAAACTTGCTGCCATATCGCGGTAAGACCGTGACGCTGAGGCTGGCTTCGCAATCGCAAGGAAATCTGTATAGCGGAATTTGCGATGACCGCGATTGCATTCCGAGTTCAGTTCTATATATGTATCCTCACATTAATCTCGCTTTGAAAAATCCTGAAGATGGCGGCGAGGTGCAGACTATTAGCCCCTCGAACACCGATGTGTCGACGGAATTCCCGCGCAACTACATGCATCAGCTTGATATTCCAGCATTGGATTCGAAATCATGGACCGACGTTAATCTAGGTTTGCCGGGTGACAAGTCGGCTGAGCTTCAGGCTAAACACTGGGATGTTCCAGAGTCGAAACGAATTTCAATTCAAGATTTTGACTACATGATGTTCGAGATGGAGCCGCTTGCTCGGAAGTCCTGGTGCGCAATTAAAGTGCATATGCAATTTGATGACGGCACCACTGATGGTTTTTCCATTCCGCTTCTGGCCGACGGCAAACGACATCGATACACATATCCCGCTAAATTGCTGACACCGAAAACCGGTGCCAAACTTGTTGGCGTGCTCACTTATGCCGCCGCTGTTACGGAGAAGCCTGGTGCGAAAACCGCTGCCGATGCTAATGTGCGTGCAGTTCCAGAAGATGGCGAGCCGGTTGGCGCGCCGCTCAGCAATTGCATACACGTGACCAACATTGCCTGCGTGCGAGCGTTTTCATACTAAAACATCCGACCAATGCTTCGTTTAGTTTGATCAGACGAGGTTCATTGATAATGATTATTGATGAATCGGACTGATCATCTTTAATAGTTCAAGATAGAAGAACGCGAAAAGTAATCCGCCGATAAAACTGACCAGCAGCAGATGCCAAATCATGTTTGTCTGCCGATGAGTCATGTTTCGCACGATGCCGATGCGATTCAAAATGTAGAACATCACCGACCCGAACGCAACCAATCCAAATATAATTCGCGCCCATGGTCCCAACAGAGTCGCCCCGGCTAGCACGGTGGCAACTACCGGCACCAACCAAACCGTAAACGGGTCGGACTTCCGAATATTGCTGCCCTCGGCTTTGACAGATTCGCGGATGTGTTTGAACGAAGCCTGCACATTGGGCCAGAAGGCCAGTCTCTGCGTGGCTGGGTCTGCGCTTACATCGGGTACTTCAGATGAGGTCACGGGTGTTTCCTTGTCAATCTCGAACTACTTAATCGTTTTTCCCAAACTGGGCTCGGCTTTATCATGGCATACATTTTTCAGCGAAATTGACGCTGCAATCGCTGCATGTCAGTCCAAGGTCTGAATCTTTCGACACCCTGCTACCTTTCAGCGCCTATGGGCTGATCACCACGTCCTGTGGTGAAAATACGCTTTTGATATTACTCGCAGCTTCCTACAATTGAATTACCAACGCCAACCCCAAACCTTAAATGAACGAACTCAGACAAACAGCGGACAGTAGTCCAGACAACTCCCACCAGTTTTCGCAAGAAAACGCGTCCGATCATATTCACTTGCTCAGTTTCGAGCCCCGCTTCCAGCGCCAACTTGATCGAGTCGCCGATAAAGGTGTCGTGCCAACCGAAGTAGTGCCCGGTGAGCAGACTAAACCTGCTCAAGATCCTGTTCAGCTTTTGAAACCTGGTGAAGAAGCCAAACCAGGTGACACTAAACCCGGTGAAGATACCAAACCTGGTGCGCAGCCTGCGAAAGGTGAACAAGCTAAGCCCGGTGAATCAGCCAAACCGCCAGAGTTGTCACCCTGCCCGATATCACCCGAGTACGACCAGATCTTGTTGCGTGCCTATCACAACATGTATGAGCCTCATCTCTTGGGCGATTTTTCCCAAGTCAGAACCAAATATGACTGCCAGATTAAAAACGTAGATGACGCTGTTCGCTTCGCTGCTGAAGTTTTAAATGGCACTACCGATCCTTATAATTCCATCTTTGATAAAAAACAATCTGAAGACAGAGCGAAGGATGCTCAAGGTGTTTGGCGCGGTTTTGGTTTCACCTTCAGCAATAAAATTGATGTCGAAGGTAAGCCTGGGCTCCCGAGTGTTCTCAGAATCGAAGGTGCAATTCCTAAAAGTCCTGTCGAAAAGAATGGCATCAAACCCGGTGACTTCATCGTCGCAGTTGATGGTGTTTCCCTCGCAGGAAAACCATTTGACGAAGCGTTCTCGCTCGTCAAATCCGACGCAGCGAAAAAATTCACGATGCAGCGTGGTGCTGATCGGTACGAAGTCAACTTGACTCCGGAAGATTTGGATAAGCCCGCGGTCACTGAGAAGCGCCTGGATAACAACATTGCCTATATCAAGGTTTCGACTTTCGGTCAGTCAGACACCGCTCAGGAATTGCAGGATGCTCTGAAAAAACATCTTGATGCTGACGCGTACATTATCGATCTGCGTCAAAATCCCGGCGGGTTTTTCGATGAAGCGATCAGAGCTGCTTCGCTTTTTGTTAAAGAAGGCACCGTAGTTTCTGTGCGGCAACGAGTAGCTCCGGCTGCAGGCGACACCGACCCGTCGAAACTTGTCCCGAAACCGAACTATGAGAAAACTTCTTACGATCTGAATGCTACACATTTGATCAAATCAAGCGTTGACGAAGCCAACGGAAGCAAGAGCTCGTCTAGTTCTGAAAGACTTCCTGATCTGGTTGATAAACCAACCGTGATTTTAGTCGACCATGAATCGGCATCGTCTTCTGAAGTTTTTACAGGCGCACTGAAAGATCACGGAGATGCTGTTGTTGTAGGCACAAAGACCTACGGCAAAGGCATCGGACAAATGAACTATTACAACATGCCTGGTGGAAGCACGTTGCGCGTGACGAACTTCCATTACTTCACGCCGAACGGATTTTGGGCTGGTGACGCCAATAAGACTCGGATTGGTATTACTCCCGATGTCATAGTCGCAAATCCGCTTCCCGCCGAACGTGGCTCGGAAAAGGATCTTCAACTAAAAGAAGCTGTCCAACAGGTCAATAAAAAACTGGGTCGACCGTAATTAAACTTGTGAACTTGGACAGAGATGATTGATCGGACAGTTCTGACAATCGGGGTTTCGCGCGAAACAAAGCCTTCGTCCATGCCAGATCAAAGTAATCGAATACTTCGTCCAGTCCTTGTCAGGAAAAAGGTTTTGCAGATCCAGTTCGATTTTGAACGGATCAGTTTCCTTCGTGAAACCTAGTCGTGCGGATAGTCTTTGAACGTGCGTGTCGACGGTCCAGCCCGGCACATCAAATGCCACACCGAGGACCACATTTGCGGTTTTGCGACCAGCGCCCGGTAACGTGGTTAGCTCCTCCAGCGTTTTTGGAACCTCGCCGTTGAAGCGCTCCACCAGTGCTTGCGCGCAGCGTTGAATGTTTGTTGCTTTGGCATTGAAAAAACCGGTCGGTTTGATCAACTCTTTGATCTCGTCAAGTGAACCTTCCGCAAGCGCCTTCGCGGTTGGGAACCGTTTGAATAACTCAGGCGTACATTTGTTGACTTGAACATCCGTCGTTTGCGCGGAAAGTATCACAGAAATCAGCAACTGGAATGTACTTTTGTAATCCAGCTCACAATCAGCATCCGGATAGAGTTCGCACAACCCTTTCATCATTTGTTGTGCCACCGGTTTTGATACCAGTGCAACTTCCGGCACTTTCGCTTTTTTTCCCCTTCTGAAAGTTTGATCCGAGCTTTTGCCGGCGTTGCCTTTTCCCTCGGCTACTTTCGTTTTATTTTTGTTGTCGGAAACCGGCCTGGAGGTGGTGGCTTTCGGGACAGTCGCAGGTTTGTTCGCAACAACTTTTGCAGTGATGGCTTTCGTGCTCGGCGCCGGTTTTGAGACAACGACTTTTCCCGAGATTGCTTTTGATGCGACCGGTTTAGTTGCCTTGTCCGTGGCATCCTGTTTCGAGCGAGTTGGTTTTCCCAAGACAGTTTTATTTGAACTGAGTTTTTTGTTGTCTACTTTTTTTGATGGTGGTGTCATTCTTCGATAACTCTGGCGCCGCAACTAATCGATTCGGTGATCCAAAAATCGAGCGGGAAAATTTTTGAATCATTCTTGTTGGACTGAAACTTTATAAGGTCTTCTTTCAATTTTTGCGCCTTCTCGCGTGACTCCACAATTGCGTATAGAGTCGGTCCGCTGCCGGTGAGGCGAGCTGCGATCGCGCCATGCTGCTCCATCGTTTGTCTAAATGCTTTGAGTTCTTCATGTTCTTCGAAAACGACTTTTTCCAAATCGTTTTTAAGATGCTTCGCCACCGCATTGAGCTTGGATTGATCCGCGGGAGGTAAAGATCCATTTGAATGTGAAACTTCGCTCGTCGTAATCAGGGCGCTGGTACATTTTTCGGTAGCTGATCCAATGGCTGTCGCGGTTCCAGCTTTGGCACTCCCCGCGGTGCCTGGTCGTGCCGAATCGCCGTCTGTGAGCGCGTCTAATTGCTTGAATGCCCATGGAGTTGAAACTGAAAGGGCTTGCGGTTTGGCGAGCAGCAAGAATAGTTTTGCGGCACCACTTAAAGTTTTCAAAACATCGCCTTTGTGTGTTCCGATGCACGTGCCGCCTTGAAGAGAGAAAGGAACATCAGCTCCGAGGGTGGCCCCGAGTTCCAACAACTGGGCATGCGTCAGTTTATTTTGACAAAAGTGATTGATGGCAACGAGCGCTGCTGCAGCATTGGCGCTACCACCCGCAAGACCGGCCCCCATTGGAATTCGTTTAACAACATCGATGCTGACGTTTATATTTTGAGATTCCGGAACGGCTTCCTGATATTTTCGAATCGCTTTGGAAATCAAATTAGAATCGTTTGTAGGAAATTCAGCGGAAAATTCGGACTCGTAGCTGTCGTATGAGATAGTACTGGTTTGCACCGAGTTTGGTGGTGTAAGCGGTTGCTCATCTGATTGCTCATCCGGGTTCACGTCCTGATGCTTTTCCGGTTTCGAATGCTCGTCGGCGCCACGCTCGGAGAACCGGAAGGAAAGCTCGTCTTCCAGCGATACTGTTTGCAAAAGTGTGAGAACTTCGTGGTAGCCGTCGGGCAGTAATCCGAGAATTTCGAAGGTCAAATTCACCTTCGCTGGACATCTTGTTTTTACTACAGTGCTCGCCATCGGTTTCTTTTTAAACGTCTGAGTGATCTGACAAAATTGCTTCGTCGTCCTCGTCATGACTCTGTTCAATTTCAATGTCGTCAGGCAAATGCTCGCCCAATGCATCGCTCAATTTCGCAAACTGTTGGATGGAAAGGTCTTCAGCTCTGCCGTTTGGATTAATGTTGGCGTTTCGCATGATACTGGTGATCTGCGGCTCAGTTAACTTCAGAAAGGCTAGATTGTTTTTAAGCATTTTCCGTCGCGACTTGAATCCTGCTCGCAATATTCTTTTGAACAGCGCCATGTTATTAGGTTCAATCGGTGGCTTCGCCAGAGGAGTGAGGCGCACCACAGATGATGTCACGTCCGGAACTGGAAAGAAACTAAGTGGTGGCACAGTGAAAAGAATTTCTGCGTCGAACAAGTAATCTTTTAAAACTGTGAGATGCGAGTATTGTTTGCTGCCGGGCTTGGCGATTAGGCGCTCAGCAACTTCTCGCTGGATCGTCATCACGACGCAGGAGAGATTTTTGTACCAGGGTGATGGCTCGCCGATTTCTCCGAAGATATGCGCGATAATCGGGCTTGTGATTTGGTACGGCACGTTGCCTACTATTTTTGTGACTGGTGGCGACAAGCTGTCCAGATCGAAATCCAGGAAGTCGCCGTGAAGCAAGTTCACATGACTCTCGAATCTATTTGCACTGGACTCAATCAGTTCGCGGTCGAGTTCGATACCGGTTATCTTCGCTCCGGTTGCGGCCAGAGCTTCAGTCAGAAAGGCGAGTCCAAAGCCGATTTCCAGCACGTGATCCTCGCTCGTGATCGACATCGAATCGACGATGCGATCAAGACCTTCAGGGTCGACAAAAAAGTTTTGACCAAGCTTCTTCTTCGCCCAAACTTTTCGCGCCCGATATAGGAGTTCCTCTCGCGTCGATATAACCGGCGATCTCGCAAGATCCGGTCCGTCGGCTCTCCGGGCCTCCTCCACTTAACTAGCCTCCAGTTGGCTGACCGAGTCGTTCTTCAACGCCGGGTTAGACCCTGTGCCATTGGTATTGCCGTCGCCGTTGACCGAATCACGATGCTTCGGAATATAACGGAGCTTTGTGATTCGATGCCTGTCGGCTTCTTCGATGCGAAGCGTGTAATCATTGGTGTTGAGCTCGTCACCAACTTGCGGTTCGTGACCGAGGTGACCGAATACGTGGCCACCAAGGGTGGTGAACTGTTCGTCCTCGATACTCAGTCCGAGTTTGTCGTTTACATCTTCAAGATCGATGCGAGCGTCGATCATGACGGAACCGTCTTCCATGGTGTGAATCATTTCTTCTTCAAGATCGTGCTCATCGGCAATGTCGCCAACCAGCTCTTCAAGCAGGTCTTCGAATGTGACCATGCCTTCGGTGCCACCATGCTCGTCGATCACGATTGCCATGTGAGTCTTTCGCATTTTGAATTCAGCGAGCAGATCTTGCAGTGGTTTATTCTCAGGAACAATCAAAATTCTTCGAGCGAATTCGCGCACAAAAGTGTTTTCTTTGTGTTCGACAAACGCCTTGAGACCATCGCGGATGTGGACGAAGCCAAAGATGTTGTCTACATCTTTATCGAATACAGGGATTCTGGAATGTCCATATTTAAGTGCCAGATCGACCAGTTCTTTGATCGGTCGATCCGCGGCGATACACTTCATATCGCGGCGCGGAGTCATGATTTCTGAAGCAACCGTGTCTCCGAATTCGAATACACTCTGAAGCATTTCCTCTTCTTGCACTTCCAGAACACCTTGCTCCTGGCTCTCTGAAACGAGCATCTTCAGCTCTTCCTCGGAGTAAACCAAACGATGCTTCGGTGGCTCAGGAATTTTTGTCCACTTAACGATCGCTTTCTGCGTTGCATTCATGATGATGAGAAACGGCTTGGTGACTGCGCACCACATATGCATCGGTCCAATGGTCCAGAGCATAATCGTTTCTGCGCGTTGGAAAGTCAGAATCTTCGGAAGCAATTCGCCGAAGATTGTCTGCAAAAATGCTGTGATAAAGAAGACAAGGACATAGCACGAGGCGCGGGCGGTCCAGATTACATCAGTGGTCCAGCCCATTTGCAAGCCGACCTCGCCCATCCATTTCGCCAGATCGTGAGCGAACGCACTTTCGCCGATAGCACCGATGACCAGCATGGCGATTGTGATGCCTAGCTGACTTCCAGCGAAAAATGTTTCGGGATTTTCGAAATATAGTTGAACTTTCTTCGCCATCGGGTTGCCTTCGTCGGCAAGCTGATCGATGTGCGTTCGGCGGACGCGGGCGTAGGCCATTTCAGCCGCGACGAAAAATGCGTTGATGGCCGTTAAGACAATGATCCAGAGAAATATATACAGGTAGTACAAGTAATTTGTTGTGAACGCGAGTTATCCTAGGATTGTCTGTGCAGCAAGCTGCCGACTTATCGCGTTTTTTCCTCCGAGATCACCGTCGACGCAATGGAAACAAGCGGTTTCTCCGAACTTCGGAAAAATCGCTGGTTACTGGTCAGAAATAGGCTTGTCAGAAAACGGGGAGAACGCCCCTGAGGAGGTTCTTCCGGTTCTTCGTGCGAGCTACTACTGTTTGAAACTTCTTCCATTTAAAAACTAGCTAGTTTTAACCCTGCTCCCACAACAGCTTCCCCTATACACATCTAGGGAAACCCAGATAAATTGGCTGCATGCTGTGCAGGTTATCCCGATCCTACCATAAGCATTCAGTAATGCAATGTATTGGATCTCCCAACTGGCGCGCGAAACGTCGTTCGAGGTTATCAAGGATTTAGAAACACTCACGCCGTAAGGCTTGCAGGGCATGGGATAATTCTGACTAGTTTGAAGAAATTCTGGGACTACGAGCGAGTATATGCTTCGTGCCTCAAATTGGTTGACTGTTGGCTCACATCGGCTCAAATCCGCAATGGCGCGCGTTGCGCGCACCGGGAAATAAATTTATGGCTCGTACACTGACCCTGATATCGATAACGGCGCTGATCTGCGCCTCGGGATGCCTGTCTACACCGGCTTCGGCAGATACTCTGAAGAGTACGAGTTCCGTTGCTGGAAGCAGTCGCGATAATTCCGGTCGCCAATTGGCGATGGCAAGCCCGCGTTTGAAAGACTCCCAGAATAAGAAATCTGCTAAAGGAGACAGCGTCGAGGCCGCGTTGGGTTCCGCTCGCGAGTCTTTGGTCGGGCAATTGGATAAGCATAAAGTTTCGATTGCCGTTCCAAAAATCGACATCCCTGACAATATGGAAAAGACGGCAGACGCCTGCTACAAGGTTGTGAGAACCGGAATCACGTTCGCCCATGAGCACACGGCGGAGTTCGCCGGCTGGATGGCGCGGTATTTTAAGCAGATTTCCGGACAACCGAAAATGACGCCTCTGGGCGGACCGTACGAGACGGGGCACCACATTGTGCCGCCCACATTTGGACAAAACAGCTCGAAGCTCTATGTGACCAATGAAGGTCGTTTGAAGACCGTAATCGTTAGATGAGTGGCCGCGGTTCGCTGAAGCCTCTTATCGTCGAGTGATTGTGGCGAGTACTTGGAACTGATTGTGCCGCGAAGGGGCCGTGAAGTTGGTAATCGTTCGCGTGGGTTCTCGAGCGCTGTTTCACTGATGACTCAATCGAACGCGTGGGTTTATGCCGAGCCGGTTTGTATAGACCAGGCTTCACCATAGTTGAGCCTGGTCCGGGTTCCACGGAGCCGTATCTGGCTTCTTCAAGAATAGCAAGACCCGTGTTTTATGGCGAACTGTAGCGACTGTTGACCCGATTTTTTTTGTTGCACAACGCACCGCATATGGTGCACAATTTTTCAACACATTCACCAGAAAGCCCGGGCACCATATATGGTGACGCGCGCAACTCCGCCAAGCCCGTTTAAACCAAGCAAGATCCTCTTGTCCCGACACAACCTGAGGCTCGAGGTGTCCCGGCGAACGTTTTTTTGAAACCAAGTGTTTATGCCGACGATTCACCGTTTAGCTCTGGACAACCATTTTAATCACACCAACAATCGCCAATATCAACAGTCTTATAATGACAGCATCCACGGTGAACCGAAGTGGTTTTGTAGCCGACTGACTAAGCGATTGAAGTGTCGCTTGCTGCAGGATGCTGATGGATAGCCTGTTTCCTGAACATTCACTCGTGCCTGTTATTTTTTCTGAAAACCGCTAGAACTCACGCTGTCATCAAATTTAAGGAGCAAAGCCAAGCTAGTTTGGTGATTTTCTATGCTCTGTGTGGCAGACTTTATAGAAGAGACGTTTATTAAAGTAAGGCTTTCCGGAATCTTTCGCTTCCGGCTGACCTGCTTTTTAGCGATCACGTCTTGGCGTTTTTAGCGGCCAAGGTAATTAGAAGATCGTGCAGCTTCTGGTTTGAATCCCGCCGGATTATTCACCTCGAAGCGCTCACAAGGAGATAGAGATGACCACAGCCGCAGTATCAGGCAATCACCGAGACGTTGTCGACGCGAAGCAGTTGTTGCGAGCGTTGAGGATGATGGCAAAAGGCGACTTCTCGGTTCGTTTGCCGTTGGATGAAACCGGCATCGCCGGCGACATTGCAGAAGCATTCAACCATGCAATCGAACTGAACCAACGATTGACCGAAGAGATGCATCGCATCAGCACTGTCGTTGGTAAGGAAGGAAAAATCAAACAGAGGGCATCTCTGGGCGAAGCCACCGGCGGGTGGGGCGAGTGCATCGAATCAGTAAACAATCTTGTGGGCGATCTAGTTAGACCGACAACCGAAGTCTCTCGGGTTATCGGCGCAGTTGCAAAAGGCGATTTGACTCAGACCATGGCTCTCGAAATCGAGGGCGGACCGCTGAAAGGGGAGTTCTTGCGAACTGCCAAAACGATCAACACGATGGTTGATCAGCTCTCATCGTTTACTTCGGAAGTAACACGGGTTGCTCGAGAGGTAGGAACCGAGGGGAAACTCGGTGGTCAGGCACAAGTCAAAGGTGTGTCGGGTACCTGGAAGGATCTGACAGACTCGGTAAACTCGATGGCATCCAACCTGACAGCCCAGGTGCGGAACATCGCGGAAGTGACGACAGCCGTTGCAAACGGCGACCTCTCTAAGAAAATCACGGTAGACGTAAAAGGTGAAATCTTAGAGCTGAAAAACACCATCAACACCATGGTGGACCAGCTCTCCTCATTCGCGTCTGAAGTAACCCGGGTCGCCCGGGAAGTAGGAACGGAAGGAAAACTCGGTGGACAAGCGCTTGTAAAAGGCGTCTCCGGTACATGGAAAGATTTGACGGACAACGTAAATTCGATGGCGTCCAACCTGACAGCTCAGGTGCGGAATATCGCAGACGTGACGACCGCCGTTGCAAACGGCGATCTGACACGGAAGATTACGGTAGACGTTAAAGGCGAAATCTTAGAGCTGAAGAACACAATCAACGTCATGGTGGACCAGCTCTCCTCCTTCGCTTCTGAGGTAACACGGGTTGCCCGGGAAGTAGGTACGGAAGGGAAGCTGGGAGGTCAGGCGCAGGTAAAAGGGGTGGAAGGGACGTGGCGAGAATTGACCGACTCCGTCAATTACATGGCCTCCAACCTTACATCTCAGGTGCGAAACATCGCAGACGTGACGACCGCAGTTGCAAAAGGCGATCTGTCTAAGAAGATTACAGTAAACGTCAAAGGAGAAATCCTAGAACTGAAGGACACGATTAACACCATGGTGGACCAGCTCTCCTCCTTCGCCTCCGAAGTAACACGGGTGGCTCGAGAAGTAGGCACGGAAGGAAAGCTCGGTGGTCAGGCGGATGTACAAGGTGTGTCCGGCACATGGAAGGATTTGACCGACTCCGTAAATTACATGGCAGGCAACCTGACATCGCAAGTACGGAACATCGCCGAAGTTACGACCTCAGTAGCAAAAGGCGACTTGTCCAAGAAGATTACAGTAGACGTAAAAGGCGAAATCCTTGAACTGAAAAACACAATCAACACCATGGTGGATCAGCTGTCATCGTTCGCAGCTGAAGTAACACGGGTGGCTCGAGAAGTAGGTACGGAAGGAAAGCTCGGTGGACAAGCCGATGTAAAAGGCGTCTCCGGTACATGGAAAGATTTGACGGACTCCGTAAATTACATGGCGTCCAACCTCACATCTCAAGTACGGAACATCGCAGAAGTTACGACCGCAGTAGCAAACGGCGACCTGTCCAAGAAGATTACGGTAGACGTAAAAGGTGAAATCTTAGAGCTGAAAAACACGATCAACGTCATGGTTGACCAGCTCTCATCGTTTGCAGCAGAAGTAACACGGGTTGCTCGAGAAGTAGGTACGGAAGGAAAACTCGGTGGACAAGCCGATGTACAGGGGGTTGCCGGAACGTGGAAGGGTCTGACGGACTCGGTAAACTTGATGGCATCAAACCTAACATCTCAGGTGAGAAACATCGCGGAAGTAACGACAGCCGTAGCAAAAGGTGACCTGTCCAAGAAGATTACCGTAGACGTAAAAGGTGAAATCTTAGAGCTGAAAAACACAATCAACACCATGGTTGACCAGCTCTCATCGTTTGCAGCTGAAGTAACGCGGGTCGCCCGGGAGGTAGGAACCGACGGTAAACTGGGCGGTCAGGCGGATGTCCGCGGTGTGTCTGGTACGTGGAAGGATTTGACGGACTCTGTGAATTACATGGCGTCCAACCTCACATCTCAGGTAAGAAACATCGCTGAAGTTACGACTGCCGTGGCAAACGGCGACCTGACCAAGACGATTACTGTAGACGTAAAAGGCGAAATCTTAGAGCTGAAAAACACGATCAACACCATGGTGGATCAGCTCTCATCGTTCGCATCAGAAGTCACACGGGTCGCCCGGGAGGTAGGTACGGAAGGAAGACTGGGCGGTCAGGCCGACGTAAAAGGTGTGTCCGGTACGTGGAAAGATTTGACGGACTCCGTGAATTACATGGCTTCAAACCTGACGGCCCAAGTACGGAACATCGCGGAAGTAACAACCGCCGTTGCAAACGGCGACTTGTCCAAGAAGATTACAGTTGACGTGCGCGGCGAAATCCTGGAGCTGAAGAACACAATCAACACCATGGTGGACCAGCTTTCGTCATTTGCCGATGAAGTAACCCGGGTCGCCCGGGAAGTAGGAACCGAAGGAAAACTAGGCGGTCAGGCTGTTGTAAAAGGAGTCTCCGGAACCTGGAAGGATCTGACAGACAACGTAAACTCGATGGCATCCAACCTGACAGCTCAGGTGCGAAACATAGCCGACGTAACAACCGCCGTGGCAAACGGCAACCTGTCTAAGAAGATTACAGTAGACGTAAAAGGTGAAATCTTAGAACTGAAAAACACGATCAACACAATGGTTGACCAGCTCTCGTCATTCGCGTCTGAGGTAACACGGGTTGCCCGGGAAGTAGGTACGGAAGGAAAGCTCGGTGGACAAGCCATTGTGCAGGGAGTAGGGGGGACCTGGAAAGATCTCACGGACAACGTGAACTTCATGGCAGGCAACTTGACAGAACAAGTACGGGGAATCGCCGGAGTTGTAACCGCGGTAGCCCAAGGTAATCTGAATACAAAACTGGTACTGCAGGCGAAAGGAGAAATCGCCGCACTGGCGGACATCATCAACGAGATGATCGACACCCTGGCGACATTCGCCGACCAGGTAACCACGGTGGCAAGAGAGGTAGGAGTTGAAGGGGTTCTTGGAGGTCAGGCGTTGGTGCCTGGTGCGTCGGGAACATGGAAGGATTTGACCGACAACGTAAACGGTCTGGCTGCCAATCTCACCACTCAGGTACGAGCAATCGCCGAAGTAGCAACAGCCGTGACGAAGGGTGACTTGACCCGAACCGTCGACGTTGAAGCCAGAGGCGAGGTCGCGGCGCTCAAAGATAACATCAACGAGATGATCCGTAACCTCAAAGATACGACTCAGAAAAACACCGAGCAGGATTGGTTGAAAACCAACCTCGCTAAGTTTACGAGTATGCTGCAGGGGCAAAGAGATTTGCTCACAGTGGCAAACTTGATTCTGTCTGAAGTAGCACCACTGGTTCGAGCCCAACTCGGTGTCTTCTATATCAACGAAATCGAAGATGGCGAGCCGGTTCTCAAACTACTTGGAAGTTACGCGTATCAAAGAAGAAAACAACTTTCTGAGAAGTTCAAACTACGCGAAGGATTGATCGGTCAGTGCGCACTCGAAAGACAAAAGATTGTAATCGAGGATGTGCCGAGCGATTACTTGAAGATCGGATCGGGCCTGGGCGAAAGCTCTCCGCGAAACATAGTCGCTCTGCCAGTTCTGTTCGAAGGCGAAGTCAAAGCAATTATAGAACTGGCCTCATTCAATATGTTCAGTGAAACCCACTTGAACTTCCTCGACCAGCTCACAGAATCGATTGGTATCGTACTCAATACCATCGAAGCGAACATGAGAACAGAAAACCTCTTGAAACAATCGCAGTCTCTTGCACAAGAACTGCAGGTTCAGCAAGAAGAACTGACCGAGACCAACAGACGACTGGAGCAACAAGCGAAGACACTGCAAGCTTCCGAAGAAATGCTCACCCGTCAACAAGAAGAGGCGCGTAACACCAACGAAGAACTGGAAGAAAAAGCAAAACTGCTTGCCGAACAGAACGCTGAGGTGGAACACAAAAACAAAGAAATCGAACAAGCAAGAAGGAGCCTGGAAGAGAAAGCCGAACAGCTCGCTCTTACTTCCAAGTACAAGTCCGAGTTCCTCGCCAACATGTCGCACGAACTCAGGACGCCTCTCAACTCGCTGCTCATTCTTTCCAAGCTCCTCTCGGAAAACAGCGAAGGCAACCTCACCGACAAGCAAGTCGATTTTGCCGAGACAATTCAAGAGTCCGGTTCCGACCTGCTCGAGTTGATCAACGACATCCTCGACCTGTCCAAGATCGAATCCGGAACCATCACCATCGATGTCACGGACGTCTCCTTCGACGAGATGCGTCAGACACTGGAGCGCAACTTCAGGCAAGTGGCTGCATCGAAGAAGTTGGAATTCGAAATACAAATGTCCGAACAAGTGCCGAAGACGGTTCAGACCGATTCGAAGCGCTTGCAACAAGTGCTGAAGAATTTGTTGTCCAACGCCTTCAAGTTCACTGAGTCCGGTAAGGTGACGTTGTCTGTTGAGATAGCCGAAAGCGGTTGGAGCCCCGATCGCGAGCGACTCAACAATTCAGACATGGTCGTCGCTCTCTCGGTAGTCGACAGTGGTATCGGAATCGCCCAGGACAAGCAACGAATCATCTTCGAAGCGTTCCAGCAAGCGGACGGAAGTACGAGCCGTAAGTATGGTGGAACCGGTCTGGGTCTGCCGATCAGCAGAGAGATTGCCAATTTGCTGGGCGGTGAATTGAGAGTGGTGAGCGCGCCGGGTGAGGGCAGTACCTTCACTTTGTATCTGCCTGCCGCTTATGTTCAGCCTCTGGTGCCAGTGGCCAGAACGATCACAATGCAACGCTACAGTCCGGATGGAATCACTCCTCCGATTGCAGCACCGGATATGGTGAACGAAAAAGCACTGTTGTTGGAGAATGCGGTAGCCGACGATCGAGGTAACCTGGAAGAAGGGGATCGGGTTCTTCTCATCATCGAGGATGACCAGCGTTTTGCCCGACTACTTCTAGATATGGCTCGGGAAGCGGGCTTCAAAGGAATGGTGGCCGTCACCGGTGAGTCGGCGTTAGCGTTGGCACGAAGATATGTGCCGGATGCTATAACGCTGGATCTGAGACTGCCTGATATGGACGGATGGACCATTCTCGACAGGCTCAAACACGATCCCACAACCAGACATATTCCGGTCAATGTGATCTCGTGCGAGCAAGAACAAGAACGAGGATTCCGTCAGGGTGTGATCGGCTATCTTGAAAAACCGGTCAGCAAGGAATCCATTAACGAGGCGCTTACGCAGGTGAAAAGTTTCGTCGCTACGTCAGCTAAGAAGTTGCTCGTGATCGAACCCGATCGCGAGCACAGCAAAGCTGTAGTGGATCTGATAGGCGACGGTGACGTGAAAAGTAAGATAGCGATGTCGGGTCGAGAAGCCCTCGAGCTGCTCGAATCCGAACACTTCGATTGTATCGTGGTGTCAACGACGCTGCCGGATATGACCGGGCACGAATTCGTCAGGCGGATTAGAGACGACCTCGGAATTATGAGATTGCCTGTTATCGTTTATGCCGGACGCGATTTCACTGTAGACGAAAAAGTCGAAGTTCAAAAAATGGGCAGAGTGACGCTCGTCAAAGAAGCCGAGTCGCCGTACCGCCTGCTTGATGAAACCGCACTCTTCCTGCACCGCCTCCAGGGCGAAATGCCGGAGTCGCAAAGAAAGATGATCGAGCAATCTCAGAAAGCAGATCTGGTTTTGACCGATCGAAAAATTTTGATTGTGGATGACGACGTGAGAAACATTTTTGCTCTCACAAGCATCCTCGAATCGAATGCGATGAAGGTCACATACGCAGAGCGCGGCATTGAGGCCATCAAGATTTTGGAAGAAGATCCTTCCATCGAATTGGTCTTGATGGACGTGATGATGCCTGATATGGACGGATACGAAACGATCCGTCGCATCCGAGAATTGGGTAGTGAATTCAAAACATTGCCTATCATTGCACTGACCGCGAAAGCCATGAAAGGCGACCGCGAGAAGTGCATGGAATCCGGCGCTTCGGACTACATTGCAAAACCAGTGGATGTCGAGCAACTTAAATCACTGCTTCGAGTCTGGCTCTACAAATAAAAACCGATCGGTGTTTGAATGACCTCAACCGATGCAAGAGCAAAAATTCTAATCGTCGACGATCAGCCAGAAAATCTGGTCGCTCTCGATGCTTTGCTCTCGGGTCTGGGGCAGGACATTCTAAAAGCCAATAGCGGCCGTGAGGCGCTTAAACTTCTACTCAACGAAGAAGTGGCGCTGATTCTATTGGACATCCAAATGCCTGACATGGACGGCTTTGAAACAGCCAACCTGGTCAGGCAGCGTGATGTCTCGAAACACACACCGATCATTTTTCTGACCGCGATGTATACGGAAGATGTCTATGAATCGGAAGCGTATACGCTCGGTGCAGTCGACTTCATCACGAAACCTTTTGCCGCTCACGTGCTACTTTCAAAGGTGCATTTCTTTGTTGATTTGTTCAAAAAGAATCAGCGCATTCAAACTCAAGCAAGAGTAATTCGTGAGATTGAAGAACGGCGGTTGGTCGAAGTTCAAGAGCGCCTCGAAACAGAGAAGCAATTGATCCAGGCCGAACTTGCCCGTAAAGAGAAAGAAGCGGAGTTGTTAGAAGAGCGCAGTACTCAACTGCAAAATGCCGATCGACTCAAGGACGAATTTCTCGCCAACATGAGTCACGAAATTCGCACACCGATGAACGCGGTCATCGGTTTTTCCGAATTGCTTTTGGGGACGGAGCTTGATAACGAACAATCCGAATTTGCTGTAAGGATTAAAGATTCAGCTCAGGGGTTGCTCACGCTGATAAACGATATTCTCGATCTGTCAAAAATCGTCGCAGGAAAGCTTGATCTGGAACCAGTTACATTTGAACTGGCACCACTCATAGAAGGAACCGCCGCGATTTTGTCTGAGTCAGCTCGAGAAAAGAAACTCAGTCTGATGACATATATCGATCCTGAGTTGCCGCGCATGGTGATTGGAGACCCTGGTCGTCTGCGTCAAATTTTGTTGAACTTGACCGGTAACGCGATCAAATTCACCGAGCAGGGCGAAGTCGTGGTGCGTGCAACCGCTACTGAGACAAAACCTGGTGGAGATGATGGTGCCACTGCCGGTAGTGGCGACGGTACTAAGCCGGTAACCCTGTCCGTGGCTATCTCCGACACCGGTATTGGGCTGTCGGAAAGCGAGATCGCACGACTGTTCAGACCATTTACGCAAGCCGATGGTTCGACCACGCGGCGCTTCGGCGGAACCGGATTGGGCTTGTCGATTTCAAAACGACTGGTTGAATTGATGGGCGGCGAGATTGGTGTGACCAGTACACCAGGAAAAGGTGCCACCTTCTGGTTTACGATCACTCTGTCACCATCGGACGCTGCTCCTCGAAGAAAGCACGTTCTGCCTGACAGTTGCAATGACACCAAGATTCTGGTCATCGATCGACAAGTCAGCGCGCGAAAAATCGTGGAGTCCTACATCTCTTCATGGCACCTCCATTGCGAAGTGACGGACAATCTCGACGATGCCTTCGACATGCTAAAAGCGCGCGCTCACACTGAAGATGCTTTCGATTTAGTTTTGACCGAGTTAAATTTGCACGACGGCGACGGCTTCGAACTTCTTGACGCGATTCGTCAGGAGTCCGAGTTGAGTGATACCAAAGTGATTTTGTTTACCCACGAAGATAAACAAGGACTTGGCGAACTGGCTCTTTCCAAGGGCTTCTCCGCATACCTGACCAAGCCGATCGAACAATCGTCACTTTACGATTGCATTGCAAAAGTGCTATGGTCCGATCTTGAAGATCGGAAAATTTCTGAAGTACGAACCACATCAGGCTCCTACATCCAATTCGCACCGATGGGCACCACAATACTTTTAGCTGAAGACAATCCGGTCAACCAGATGGTGACCCAATTGCAACTCAAGAAATTGGGATACGAGTGCTCCGTTGTAAGCAACGGTCAAGAAGCTGTACAAGCTGTCGAGAAGGGCAATTATGCGTTGGTTTTGATGGACTGCCAGATGCCTGAGATGGATGGTTTGGAAGCCACTAAGGTGATAAGGAAAGCAGAAGCACTGACCGGTCGTCATGTGCCGATCATCGGACTGACTGCGCATGCCATGGGCGGCGACCGTGAAAAATGTATCGCTTCAGGAATGGACGATTATTTGAGTAAGCCGGCTTCGATCGATCAACTGAGTACGAGTCTTAAGAAGTGGATTGCGCGAACTGAACATCCAGTCGTTTAGATAATCAAGATTTCGGTTTTTCTTTAGACGGTTCTTTTTGAGGCGGTTCTTCTTTATTGTTTTCGATCGTCTTTGGACCGGCAGGCTCCGTCCCAGCCAAAGCTGATGATTTCCAGGCTTGGGCGACTAATGATGCGGCAATCAACTGTCCGGCGAACACTGTGGACGGAAGAAAGAACACACCGACTATGGTGGCACATGGAACTGCGAAGCTCAAGAATTGAATTCCCAATCCCAGCATCCAGGCACTGAAAAAATCGCCCGGTCGTTTTGAGATCCGTTTTAAAACCTTGATAAAGGAGAACGCCGAATTCATGCTTTCTTCTTGTGCGAAATTAGCCATGGTAGCGACAAGAAGCAGGTTGAAGAGGAACGAAATGGTGACAATCAAAATGATTGAACCACTCATCCACAACGTGAAAAGAATTGGGACACTTTTGATGTAACTGATAACCGATGCCACCAAAAAATCAGTTGCGATAAACGTCACCAGCAAAATCAGATAACCTGTCATCACTGCCAACCAGCTCATGCCGGAGACAAATAAATCCGGCCAGTCGTTCCAATTCGGAAGGCGTCCGTTGGGTACTTCAATTCGTTCTCTCACTGTTTTTAAAACAAAACCAGTGTTGATTGCCCAGAGTGAAAAGACAAGGGGAATCACAATTGGACTTTCGCGACTCAAAAACAGAAGCACCATCGAAGTGGCATTCATCACGCCACCAATGGCGGTTTTAAAAACCCAATCCGGATCCTCAAAAAATGATTTCACTGCCAGATTCGGATCCAAACCAACGAATGGCGGACAAGGCACCACTCCGCCACCAACTGGGACAATTGGTTTTGGATCGCTGACGTTTGGCTTTAAATCACTCATTATTTTTCGACTGTTTTTTCGGCAAACTTCGACAGTTCAGCCAAGCCAGGCAAACTTTCCAGTTTTGGTAGAACGGCTCGGTCTGTCATGTTGAACGCGATTGGTGTGATCGAAATCATGTCGTGAGCCAGCGCGTATGCGTCGGATGTCTCCGCTTCACCTTCTTCAATCGCGTGGCCTGTCAGCCAATAATAATCGCGACCGCGCGGATCGTGGCGTTTTTCAAAATAATCGTCGTAGGCCCTGATACCAAGTTCGGTGACTCGCACGCCTTTGATTCGATCGGCAGGCAAGCTTGGAACGTTGACGTTGATCAAAGTTTTGGGACCGAGGTGAGCTTTGTTATAAACGCCGATGAATTTGCTCATGAATTCGGCGGCGACTTCAAAATGTTTCCCTTCGCCTTTCGTGACCATACTGACAGCTATGCTCGGCACGGACAGAAAGGCGCCTTCCATGGCAGCCGCGACGGTGCCTGAATAAAGTACCTCTGCGCCAAGATTGGCACCATTGTTGATTCCTGAGATGACAAGATCGGGAAGGTTGTCTTCCATCAAAACTGAAATCGCCAGTTTCACACAATCGCTCGGTGTGCCGGTTGTGGACCAGCAACGGCGCATTTTTCCCGGCAGTTCTACTTCTTCCACACGTAACGGTTTGTGTAAAGTTAGAGAATGCCCGGTGGCACTGCGTTCTCGGTCGGGAGCAACGACATAAATGTCGTGCTGCGGATCTTCGGCTAGCCGCGTGGCAAGCGCTTTTATGCCTGGTGCGTAAATGCCGTCGTCGTTGGAGATAAGAATTCTCAAGTGCGGTCCCCACTGGTTTCCATCGTGTAGCTGCAGTTGATTGTACAGGCTAGACCATACTTAGACGTTGCCATACAGTAATCAAGACAGTACTATGCCAGTCATGATCTTTGTCTGATTCGGGCGAAAGCCTCATATTCAGGTGAACATATTTTAATTGGAGTTCTTCATGATTGATACGGTGTTCGAGAGAGCCGGCGAGTCGTTATTGAGCGTTGTGCAGCAAGCGATGGCGGAATGCATGACCATGGGTCATTCATATGTGTGCACTGAACACGTTCTTATCGCGCTGGCTGGTGAGGATGGCTCGCTTGCAGCAATCGCGCTCGACAACATGAAGATCGAGGCAGAAAACACCAGAGCGGAAGTGGAACGACTGTTCAAAGGTGAATCCGAATCAGAGCTGCTCTATTCGGATCGTCCGGACGTGTTGGAAAGCGGCTTTCCGAAGCCTCCCGTGCCAATGCAATCGCAATCAGCCATGGAAAAACCGATTGGCTTCAGCGATTTGACTGTGCAAGCACTTTCGCGCGCATTCGATTATTCGCTCTTCTTCGGCGACAGCGACATTGAACCTGTGCATTTACTGCTTGGCGTGCTCGACCTGCCCGATGCCACCGCGCTAAAAGTCCTTGAAGACATGGGCGCCAATTTGACCTTCTTGCGCCGCGAAATTCTCATCATCATGGCTGTCGATCGCAGCTTGGAAGCTGAAGTCCCTGGACTGCGCGATGCCACCATCACTGGTATGCGTGAGTTGATCGACAGACTCTACGGCGATGTCCGCGCGATCTTGCAACTGGGTATCCGCAGCCGTTTGCCGATTACGTCGATGCCGAGCCGCCAGGAAATTGTGCACCGCACATGCGTCGCTTATTTTGCCGATTTTCTCTGGACTCAAGTTTCATTCAAACGTTATCTGTTACAAGAGACCATGGACATTTTGGTCGATAGAACCGGAGCACTCGAACAAGAAATCATGTCGACCATCGTTTCGCAAGCAGCGCAGAACCTCAGAGGTGAAGTGCGCAGCGCCTTCGAATACATGCTCAGCAATGAATATCGTTTGTTCGACAAAATGATGGACGAAGCCGAATACGACGAAATCGGAACAGTGATAGAAGAATTGTGGTGGACGCAGGGTGAAGAAATCGCTCTCCATGAGCTGTTTATCGAAGCACTAGATGATCACCGCAGACAACAAATGTTGGGTCTGCAAAAACGTCGCATCGAGATTTCCGAAAAACTGTCACGTATCAAAGTGAGACTCGAAGATGCGGTTCGGCAGTGCTTTGAGAAGCGCTCTATCTCTCCGTCTTAATCGAACGAAACATTCCTTTAAAATAACGTGCGCCCGTTGTGTTCGATCACGCCAGTTTTGTGCGACACCCGTTCTCGATGCGGCTCGATCGTTGGTATGGCTTGAGCCGAAACACCGGCACGAACGCAGCACCATCTGCAGAGGTTCAGTGCCATTGGAACGAACTCACCGCAATCAGTACAAGCTCAGCACAATCAGTACAAGCTCAGTCCCATTAGCTCGGTCTTAGCACCATCAGTGGTGCGATGCTATTTCAATACGAACGGGCACTTAGTGCACGATGCCATTGGAAGGAAAATCTTGTTGTCTTCCAAGTCGATCGCTTCTTGTACATAACAAGTCATCGGCGACTGGCAACGTGGGCAATTGAGATTGCGTTCGCCATGCAGAATATTGTCCGCCAACTCTTCCATGGTTTCGCGGCTCACTTCAGTCAATTCGGGCACAGCTTCCGGGAGGCGAACCTCAACTTCCCGCAGGACATAGGCTTCAACACGCAATGCTTTTGCAATCACCTGGCGATCAGTGGCGGAAAGCCAGGTTTCAAAGCCAGCCTCCAGATCCTCGATTCGCTGGACAGTCATTCGAGTGGCTCTGGCAAGGTCTTTCACCGTCATATTTCGGAACTCTCGCAGCTGATTAATCCGTCCAGCCAGTGTGTCCTTCAGCGGCATGTTGTTGGGCAGCAATTGAGTGATCTTATTCATTCGGACAAAAGCTCCAAAATTCGTTATTAATTCTACTGATTGTACAAGATATAGCATTCCCATCAGAGAGTGGTTTCTGGGAAAATTGAATTGGAATCAATCGAGAGACAGAACTATTGACGAAAGATGCGCAAACCGACAATTCATCTAATAAAGACCAGCCCGTGGAGCAGCGCGTGCTCGATCGCCGTACTCGAAAAACTGGCGACCAGGATGAGAGACTCCCAGCCCAGCGTCCTCTGAGCGAAGACGCGTTTCACGAAACAATCGGCCGATATTGCCGCCGTTTCCAGAAAGACGGCAGGGACTTCTGTTTGGCTTCTATTACTGTCCTCGAATACAAGCACGCCAGTGAGAAAGAGCGCGACCAACTGGACAAAGCTGTGGTTGGCGTTCTGTTCAAGCAGCTCCGGGCCGAGGATCGCATCTGTTTTGTCGAACCCGCGCATTATTTGGTTTTGCTACCCTCTGCCGAAATAGAGGAAGCCAATGTCGCCATTCGTCGGGTTACTGAAAAGATCAGCCAATCGAAAATTAAACAAAAATCGTCGGTTATGCAGCCCAGTGCTTTTTCCCGGGTCGTGTCGGCTCAACAAAAAGCCACTCAAGGCCAGGGCGAAATAGTTGTCGATCCGGAAACGCTCTACAACAGCGTCGGCTACACACTCAATGCCAAAGGCAAGTTGCTGTCGCTTGAGGATAACGAAGACTCTCCTTCGGAGCCGCTGTTTCGCGGAAATTTTGATGGTTGGATGGAACGATATGTGCCGGAAAAAAGATCGGCGGCCAAGAAAGGCGTTGCTGCCAGCAAAGCTTCATCTAATTCTACGCACCTTGAAGGCGGTGCTTCCCTGGTGCGTATGCAAGACCAATGGACCGGCAAGGCTCTGGTCGAAGTGCGTGAGTTAAAATTATCTATCGATGGAACTGAAGTCACTACCAGTAGTGCTGCCTCTGCAAATCTGCTTCGCCGTCTGCGTATTCTTCAGAATCTCGACCACCCTGGCATAAATAAACTGTTGGATTTCTATGCGTTCCGTGATGGCAGTTTGCTTTTAGTCAATCGACCGCCTGAGGGAATTGAATTGACCAGGGAATATCTAAACGGAAAGAGCGAAAGCCCTGCTGAAACTGATGCTGATGCGACTGTATTGATTAGCTGGTTACAGCAAATCCTCGGCGCGCTGATTGCCATGCAATCGCTAGTGCCGCCCGTGGTGCCTGCATCATTCGACGGTATCCGAGTATTTTATTTCGACACCGATAACAAAGATGGCGGTCAAATTGTTTTGTCCAACTTTGACACTGATTATTTGTCGTCGTCCGCACAATTGAATAGCGAATCTGGCGGTCATGTTGCCGCTTCAGGACAACAGAATTTGCTCGATGGTATTGTCAAATTCATTCTGGAATTTGCCGCGCGCTCTGAGAAAACTCCGGAGCTGGTGAAACTCGTGAAGGTTCTCGAAAATCTCGATGCGAATTCATTGAGCACGCCTTACAAGTTGCGTGCTCATCTTAAGAAATTTGCAGAGGAGCAGAATGCTTGATTTCACCAAAGTCTTCAAACAAATCCAAGAAGTCGGCATCGACTCAGTAAATGAGGCCTCGCAACAAGATGTGATGGAACGCGCTCTTGTTACGTTGGAATCCGCTGCGGAGGAAGATGATCGTTTCACGCGACGACTGGAAGATAGCGCTGGTTGGGTCTGGTGGCCGCTTGCAATTCCCATGGAGCCGTTTGGTGTCAACGTAAAAATACAAAAGGCTCCAGCGAAAGTCACCACTATTGGTGTCGATGGATCTCAGATCATGCCTTCGCATCACGAAGTTCACAGTTGCTATTTACTCAACGTGGGCGTTGCGATGATTTCTTACGGAGAAGCGTTTCCGTCCGTATTGGTAAGTGTTCCGCGCCTGCATCATCGCCCCGACGATCTCTATCCGCTTGTTGATCGAAGGCGCGTTCACATTGACGAACTCTTTGTTTCACTCGAGCGAACCGTGCTTGAACTCGAGGTGCTCGCAGAAAATGCGCTGATCGCGCAAGAGCGCGGATTGCCCGTTGTCGCGCTCTACGACGGCTCGCTGATTCCGTGGTCGGTGGACAAAATGCCGCAAGGATATCAGGATTCATTTTTAGTGCGGATTCAAACTTGTATGCGCATGCTACAGACTGCCGGCATTCCGCTAGTTGGCTACATCAGCCATAGTCGCAGCTCTGAAGTGGTCAACATGCTGCGCACTTACGCTTGTCCGTACGACATGAGTAATTGCCGCGAATATTGTTCCAGCCTAAACGAAGAAGATTTCCCGTGTTCCAAAATCTGGCCGCTGACTGACCGTCAATTGTTGACCCACAAATTGCAGAATGGCTACCGAAGCTCGTTTTGTTTAACCGCACAAAATATTTCTAAGATGTTCGAACCAGATAATCAAATTTGTTTTTCTTATCTAAATCTCGTCAGTGAAGTCGCTCGTATCGAATGTCCAAAATGGCTGGTTGAAAACGAAGCTCTCCGAGAATTCGCAATGAGTGTCGTCGCATCTCAAGTAGAGAAAGGCAGAGGCTACCCAGTAGCGCTTTCCGAGGCGCACAACCTCGCCGTCATCCGCGCAAAAGATCGCGAACAGTTTTTCGAACTAATCAAGAAGCACCTGATTGCTTTAGGCATGAAGAAAGTTCGCGTTAGTCCAAAAGAATCCAAAAAGCGTATCGGTTTCGTTTAAACGTCAGCTTTCCGCACGGACTAGCACTACATACGCACCAGAAGTGTAGCCCTCCCACACTGACTGGCGCGTCTGACCTGCAGGCCCAGCACCACCCAGTTTAAAGTACTTCTAAAACACAGCTTTAATCATGACCGCGCGTTCTAATCAAGAGCAAGTCGTAGCGCTTTGATAGTTTGTCAAGTTAAAGCTGGATTGATTTGATTAATTCTAGGCTGGTCCGCTCGTAGGATCCCCATTTACATTGGGCGGCAAAACGTTAGAGTGGAGGCATGAAGATTGCACCGGTATCCTTTTGAGTTTCGTGAGAATGGCTCTGTTGTCTGGGAGAATCAAACTGTGTTCGACAGAATGAAATATTTGTGGAATCGCATAAGCCAGAGAGTTGAAGGCAACTTGGCTAAGAGTGACGAAGTTTTGGATTTTAGTGAACTAGAAAGAACGCGGAAGAGACTAGTTCAAATGCGCTACAAGAGCGAAGGTGTCGAGTCTACTGGGGCGTTTGCGATGGAGTCTGTTCGTCGTCGAATAACAGCTGAAGTGAGCTTGCCGAATCCTGAGGTGATCACCTCGCGCAAGAAAACTCAAGAAGCCATGAACAAATGGTTTTTCAAAGACGATCAGATTGATACTGGTTCCTTTGATGCCGTTGATTTCGATGCTCGTATAAAAGAAGTTTTTTACGATAGCGAAGAGCGACCATTGGAGCCACTTCCATCGGTCGAAGATACATTCATGGCGTTCAGCAAGAACGAATACGATCTGTTTGATGAATCTTCGATTTCTCTGTCCAGCATTCACTACAAAATGGATCCGCACGAAGACTTCGACGAAACCTACTCGACACCGTTGTTGCCGATGTACTCTCAAGATCAGCAGTATGATTTCACTCCTGCTCAAGAAGCGTTTGAAACCCTTCAGCCAAGTTCTCAGGAAGATACCATTCCTCCGGATGAGCATGATGATGTGCCTGCAATCGAATTCACTGCTAACAATCCGATGATCAAAGTTCTCTCAGAACTCGAACAGCGCATGGCATCGAATCAACAGCGCACCGGAGCTTATTGGGTGGCAGAATAATTGGTTCTGCAACCTCCTGAAATAAAAACTGAACGATTGGTTTTGAGAATGTGCCGACCTGAGGAAGCTCTACAGGTGGTGGCATACCTGGAAGCCAATCGCTTTCATTTGGAAGAGCATGGACCAACTTGGGTCGAGAATTATTTAAACGTCGCCAATTGGCAAAAACAGCTGCTATTCAATCTTTCTGAGTTTCAGGCTGATGAAACTTTGAAACTGTTTTTGTTTCAAAAACATGAACCAGACACCATTATTGGTACCATAAATTTCACGTCAATTTTAAGGCGCGCCGCTCAATTTTGTTTTCTGGGATACGGTCTCGCTCACGAACATCAAGGAAAAGGCTTCATGACTGAAGGCTTGCATGCTGCGATTGCGCATGTGTTTGATGAAAAGAATTTGCACCGGATTTCGGCGAACTATGTGCCGACCAATGAGCGCAGCGGAAGAGTTTTGAAAAAACTTGGCTTTCAAGTGGAAGGATATGCGCGAGACTATCTTTACCTCAACGGCAAATGGCGCGATCATATTCTCACGTCGTTGGTGAATGACAAGTGGAAAGACGAATAACTCAATGATTAATTTGGGCAAAGCCCATGCCTGGAAAGCGATTTACCAAAGCTGGTACTCAAAGGCGATCTATCGTGACGCGGTGCACCGCTGGCGGGGACTTGGTTTTCGGTTTCTGTTCGCCGAGTTATTTGTTATGTGGCTGATTACAGCGATTCACGTGCACGCTGTCTCCGCCCAATTCATCGATGGCTATTTGCTGCCAATGGTTGATGATATGCCGAAGATGGCTTTCAAAGACGGCAAATTATTGATTGATAAACCGGACCATTATCAAATCAAAGATCCCAAAACCGGGAAGGTGATAGTCAATTTCGACATGAGCGACAAGCCGGTTTTGCCGAGCGTGCCCGAGAAAGGGATTTTTGTGGAACCAAGCAGAATCGTATTTCGGGGCAAGGATAAGGAAGACGTTTACGAGTTCAGCGAACATTCCAGCGAAATGAAGGCTAGCCTGCCGGATTGGAATTTCGGATCCAAGGTTTTGCAGATCGTTAAAAACGGGGCGGGAGTCGCCGTGGTGGGAGTTTTTTGGCTGTCGTCCTTTGTGTTTTGTGCCTTCCAGGTCGTTATTCTGGGGTTGGTTGGAAAGGCGATGGCCATAATTGCCAAAAGGCGGCTCACATACCCGCAGTTGGTGCGAATAGCAGTGGTGGCGATGACGCCCTCCTTAATAATTGATACATGTCAGAAATTATTTTGTTTCGGAATTCCCGTGTGGTCGCTGGTTTCCGGGATTATCACCCTGATTTATTTGGCTTATGGCGTGAAAGTCAACACTGTAGGCTTTGAATGGTCGCTCTCACAGGGCATTCCGGAAGAACCGCTGGTGAAAAACTTGACGCCGTAAATGCAGCGCAAGCGCCAGCATGTTAGGATCTAAGAACTTCAATTGCACGTTGGGGATCGAATATGGCAACCGGAATTCTTCAAGAGATTGGTTCGACAAGCGCTATCGCTGATATCGCGAAAAAAGTCGTGGACGGCGAAAGACTGACTCGTGAGGACGCCATCAGGCTTTACAATCACGATGATCTGCTCAGTGTCGGAATGTTAGGCGAGTACGCCCGACGCCGAGCCGCTGGTGATGAGAAACAACGCTACGTTTACTACATTCACAACATGCATTTGAACCCGACCAATTTTTGCGTCGAGACGTGCAGATTCTGCTCCTACGCCAATCCTGGAAACGACAGTTACACTTGGACAGTCGATCAGGTAATTGACGAAGCCCGCAAAGGCGTCGAGCTTGGTATCAATGAAATCCACATGGTTGGTGGCTTGAATCCAATTTGCGATTTGAACTATTACGAGGAAGTTTTGTCCAGCCTCAAGCGCGAGTTTCCGCATATTCACTTGAAGGCGATGACCGCAGTTGAGATTGAATACCTCGCCAATCTCGAAGGAATTTCTTACGAAGAAACTTTGAAACGCCTGGTGGCAGCTGGATTAAACAGCATGCCTGGTGGTGGTGCCGAGATCTTCGATGACGAAGTGCGCGCGCGAATGCATGTGACAAAAACTCCGGCACCAGTTTGGCTTGAGATTCACGGAATCGCTCACAGTCTTGGTTTGCATACGACGGCGACGATGCTGACCGGCATCGGCGAGAACGTTGAAAACAAAGTCGATCACATTTTGCTGCTCAGAGAACAGCAAGATAAGTCGAAGGGCTTTATGTGTTTCATTCCATTGAAGTGCTACTACGATGGAACGACGATCAAAGACGAAGTTAAAGAACCGAGTAACGATGACCTTCTTCGCGACATCGCGATCAGCAGATTGTTGCTCGATAATTTCCCGCACATCAAAGCGTATTGGATTCAACTCGGCGAATCACTCGCTCAAGTCGCGCTTTCATTCGGTGCTGACGATCTGGATGGCACCATTCTTCGCGAAAAAATCACGCACGCTGCCGGAGCGAAAACGCCTCTGCAACTTGCTAAAGAACGAATGGAAGAATTGATTCAGAGCGCCGGTTACACGCCTGTTGAGCGCGATACCGTATACAACATCAAACGTGTTGTTGAGCCTGCTCAAACGATTGAGCTGCCATTGAAAGAAAAAGTTGCGGCGTTGATCGGTTCTTAGTCCTCCATTTTTGATGAGTAATCAAATCCAGGACGCTGCGTTCGTCTAGAATGATCGATTCTGTGGAAAACCACAGTTTTGAAGATTGCATCGATCGAATTGTCGAATGAAGATTGGGAGATTACGTCCTGGTGTTTCCGATGTGAGAATGTCGGATGCTTCTGGCGTTGTGATTGGTGTTTCAGTGCGTTGGTTGGTGTTTTGGTCAGGCGGTATTGCAAGTATGCGTCTTCGCTGTCCCTGCTAACCTTCGTCCATTGTCTGTGCTTTTGTGAGTTGTTTCTGGCTGTTTCTTCCGGGTGCAGCCGGTTGAAACTAGATGGCAACTTCAATTTATCGACACCTTGTGAGAAGCGTGTGAGATTTGCGATGGCGAAATTGCGTGCGGTTCTGGGAGACAAGCTGTCTGGATTGCGAATTCGGAGTCGGATTTGATCAAAAATTCCGCGTGCTCGGACTCATTTAATGAAATTTGGCAACACTTTGTTCACACTTGGAAACTACATTAGGGACATTGCAGTACGCCCGAACGCCCCACATGAAAACGGTACCCGATGGCTAAACCACTGGACGCCACGCCTAAAGCGCAACCACAGACCGATGCAGCCGATCCGGTGCACGAGTTATTCGTCAGAGATTTGGTTTTGCTGCCCGACGAAAAGAAAACGCGGGCTGTCACTTCCGAGAAAAAAGACGCACCGCTAGCAGTGACACCGCTGATGTTTCAAAATGGCCTTTTGGATTTGACGGGCGACAATCCGTTCATTCGTCCGCTGGGCGAGAGGTCCGCAGCCGGAGCGCAATTCCCGGGAGCGCAATTCCCGTTCAAGCTCGCAGAAAAATCGCCTAACCCTTTCAAACCGTCAGAGAGAAATCTGAAGCTCGCCGAAGATCTCGGCTTGGACCTTGGCGCCCTTAACGACAAAAATATGGGCTTGCTTCGCCGCCGCGATGCTTCGCCGGTAACTCCATCCACCGCCAAGCTTTTCGATCGTGGTGCTCTTGATAGTTTTGGCACCGCTCCGAAGGCGAAAGATGATTCGGTCAAAAAGGCGATGGGAAGCTATAGATCACGATTCGGCGCAAAACAGATTTCCTATCTCGATCTCGACAGCGCTCCAGATAAACAACCTCCTCAGTTGAAACTTGAACTGACTCCGAATTTAGCTGAAGTCCCTGCCCTCAAGCCTGGCGAGAAAAATACTGAAGCGCCAAAAGCCGAAGACAAACCAGCGGACAAGGCAGCGGAACAACCGTCCGGCAAGCTGACGGAGAAACCTGCCGACAAGCCAACCGAACAACCGGCCGACAAACCGGCCGACAAACCAGCCGACAAGCCAGCGGAACAACCGGCCGACAAACCAGCGGAAAAACCTGCCGACAAGCCGGCCGAACAACCGGCCGACAAGCCGGCCGAACAACCGGCCGACAAGCCGGCCGAACAACCGGCCGACAAGCCAGCGGACAAGCCAGCGGACAAGCCAGCGGACAAGCCAGCCGACAAGCCCGTCGCACCGGCCGACAAGCCAGCTGAGCAGTCTGAAGAAAAACTGGAAGTAAAGCCTACTCCGGAACTTGCACCGCCACCACGGCCGGTGTTGCCAGTAAAAGCTGCTGATGGCAAAGGCGTTTACGAACGCAACGACGGTGGTGGCTGGAACTTCAAACCTAAGTATGGTCAAGAAAGCTCTGAACATGCCGATTTCCCGGGGCAGAAAATTAAGAATGTAGAATCACAAACTGATGGCAGCGTCAAAGTCACTCTCGATAGCGGCAAGGTTGTTCGTGAATTGGCCGAGGGCGGACGAGTCCATTACGCTGATGATGCGGCTTTCAAAGCCAACCATCCAAGCGGTGTTCCTGGGAAAACGAAGGATGTCGTTTGGGACGGCGACAAGATCAAGAGTTTCTACAGCGAATTGACAAAGACTTCATATCATCAGGTAGCAGAAAATGCCTGGGCCAGCGATCCGAATGCCACCGCAGATAAAGCCTGGAAAGGATCGATCTCATACGATGGTGCCAAAGGCACATTCCAACAAGTCACCCTGGAAGGAGACGGCAAAGGCGATCGACTTGAGTCACGTCCGAACGGGATTAGCGAAACACGTCATGCTGATGGTTCCGCTGACATAACCGTTCCATACTCTGATGGAGTCAAGGTTTCCTTTAAATTTAAATCGGGATTCGAACCTGGTGTAGACACCCTTAAAAATCCAGAAGAAGTAAAAACGGTCGACTCGAGCGGTACCGAAACTTTGTGGAAACGCACCGCGGACGGTGAATACACATCTCCAACCGCAGGCAAATGGAAAGGCAATATCGAGCTCTCCAAAGACGGTACCTACAAATACAATGACATCGAAAGCGGCGAGCGCGTTGCTCGATTCAAGAGTGGTATCACCGAGAGAGAAGCGCCTGCTGAAAAGACATCGACCATCAAAGAAGATGGACGACTGACACGAGTAAAAGTTGGCGACGATGTTATTGAAGTTACCTATGAAACCAATCCCGACAAGAAAGCCAAACCAAGCGCGAACGAGCAAGCTGAAGCTAAGCCTGCACAAAAACCGGGCAATCTCTTAGCTCCTGATGCCCCTCAGGGAACGAGTCGTCATCTCGATTCGAAGGATCTCGCCACCGAGACTTCGACGAAACAAGCACTCGCCGATGCAAAGGCAGCGAACATTCCAGTCATCAGCCTTATCAGCGACAAGGCTAATCCAAATGTTCAAAAGGCGCTCGCTTATCTCAAGCAACAGAATCTAGCATCGACGGTTGATATCTCGAAATCGACAGCCGATCAAATGATGAACAAGGGCATGGAGCCGAGTCAGTTCGATGCCCTGTGGAGTGCTAAGGGTGCGAATATCCCGCATGAAGCCTATATGACGGCAATTGCTCCATCGAAAATCGGCGTGGGTACGCGGGCAACCCCTACCATTGACACGCCAAGCAACCCTGATGAGTTCGTCAAATTCCTCAAAGATTCAGGAGTGAAACTATCCAATCCTGAAGATGAAAAGGCAGTCCGTGCGCTGCTCGAAGGCAAGTCGCCAAACGTTGTCGAAGCGGAAAAAGTGTCTGTCAGACCTTCGGAATATCGCCTTGAAAATCAGAATTTAAAGTTGACCAGAGGCGCCGATGGAAATTGGACGGACTCCGCACTCGACGCCGCCAAGCCGTATACCAAGCCAACTCAGTTTGAACTTGATCTATACACCCACAACGATCTCACCCCGACGCAAAAATTGCGCATTAAGGAAAACGTTGCGCAGTTCAATGCAATGACGAAATTTACCGATGCTGAAAAGCAAGAGGTCATGAAGCAAGCCGATCGTCTGCTTAAAGGAAGACCTGATTCCGCCCTGAGTTCGGCTGAGAAAGCCAATCTTGCAGACCAGCTCTTCTGGCACGTAGTGAACGATAAACAAAACGATCAGGGTGGTTTCGGTACCTGCAGCGTCACGACTCTGCGTGGAAAAGCTTTGAAAGAGAAACCATGGGTGGTGGCAAAGACCGCAGCCGATGTCGCCAATGATGGAAAGTTCAAAACTCTGGATGGTTCAATCATCAAGCCGGACATCAATTCAGTTAAAGTTCGCCCCGGCAGTCCTGAAGAAAACTTCCCGCCTAAATCGCCCAACCGAAGCGCGCTCAGCAAACTCTGGGATGTCGCCGCGGTCAACGTTTACGCTCAACGTGCCACTACCGATCCTACCGGCAAAGCTTGCGGAAAAGGTTCACTTTCCTATGAAGAAGTTGCTCCTACCGGTCGTGGTGACAGCGGATCGCGCACCGTTTTGAGAGACGCCAATGGAATCGACTTTGTCCTCCATAGTGGAAAACCGGGCGCGGTGGCAGCACCGAATGATAGTCCCGGTTCTGGTTATCCTTCGAGAATGGCTGATATCTGGAACCAATTCACTGGTGAGAAATTAGCTGGTTCTCTGCTTTCACACGATAATCGTTGGGTCGACAATAAAGAGACTTTCAAAAATCTTGTCGGTGAAAAAATCTCCAGTGTGAAAGAACTCGAAGATACTTTGACCAGCAATAACAGCGCTAAGATTATTCAAGGTAACACAGGCATTTTGGAACAACGATTCAAGCAACAAAAGGCGCTTGATGAGGGCAAGGATCCATCAGCTATTGCGCTTCCGAAAGGCGGTGAACACGTTTGGTTGGTGACTGGTTATGATCCAGCTACTAAAACCGTAACGGTGGATAACTCGTGGAGTCCAGGCTATGATGTTCCGAACGAAGCGGAAGCTAAGGCTCAAGGTAAGGACACTAAGAAGACGGTGTTCATCAGTTTGAACGATCTATATAACAGTATGGAAAAACAGACTACTGGTGAAGGTCACGTTTATTCTTGGGCTCGACGTTAAACTATCTCGGTGATCAAATGACGACTGCAGACAACATAAACGGAAACATCCAACACATCGCCAAGATGGAGGACAGACGCTCACACGATCTGCCCAAAGATCTTTTTCAATATCCAGAAGAGTTCAATGATTTGCGCATGCCTGGCAAATCTCCGAGCAATCCTGATTCCATTAATGAAATGGAACCGATCACAAAAATAAGTGTTCCAAAAGAATGGAACAAAGCCGTCAACGAAGCCGGTTTCGGCGAAATGGCCAAAAGCGTTTCCTTCACCCCGCCAGAAGGCGATGGCGCCGAATTAGCCCTGTACGATCGCGGCTTTCCGATCGCAAAATCAGAAGGCGATAAGTTCCGCGCAGTGTTGGAGAAAGAGCCTCATGTGCTCGACGCAAAAGAAATTGATTCGCTCACGGAGCAAGTTCTTGGTACGATCGGCGACAAATCCGCCTTTGATATCAAAAATGCAGAAACGAAAATTGTCAACGGCAAAAAAGTTCTCGCCGTCGAGGGCGATTGGAAGGATGGCGGTAAGAAATTCTACGGATGTTACATTCCGAAAGACGAGAATTTTCGTCAAATCCAGGAAGTCTACTTCGAAGGCACAGAGCCGAACTTCACGCAGTTGAAGCCACAAGCGTTGAAATCGATTTCCAGCATTCAGTGGAAGTAGCATTTCCTCTGTGCTCTGAAGTTGACTTTCAACGTGATCGCGCGCTGGTATCACCCGCGGTGACGCCAGACTAAATTACCAGCTGGGTGATTTTTCCTTTCCGTTTAACAATCACTTGCGCGCTTTCGCCTGGTTGTTTGCGGGCGAGTACGGATTTCAATTGCGCGATAGTCGAGACGTTGATGCCGTCTACCGCTACGATGATGTCACCTTTTGACATTTTGCCTTTTGAGGCGCGTGAGCCGATACCGATGGTGGTGACACTGACGCCTTCCGGCGATGCTTGTGCGAGAATTCCGATATTGGCTAGAGGGTCGGGACCAGTTCCGGTCGGCGCCATGTTGTTCATTGGTGGTTGCGCATTTTGTGCCGGTCTGTAACCGGGCTGTTGCAAACCGCTCACGTTGGGCTGACCTGGCGCATACGCCATTTGATTTTGACCGATCTGCTGCTGGTTGGAATAACCTTGTTGGGGTGGATATCCGGGCTGCTGCATCTGGTTTCCGAAACCAGGCTGCATCTGATTTCCCTGTGGTTGCATCTGATTGCCGTACCCGGGCTGTTGCATTTGGTTGCCGTAACCAGGCTGCTGCATCTGGTTTCCGTAACCGGGTTGTTGCATTTGATTGCCATAACCTTGTTGTGGTGGCATCTGATTGCCATAGCCGGGCTGTTGCATCTGATTGCCGTATCCAGCTTGCTGAGCGGGATTTCCAAATCCGGGCTGTTGCGTTTGGGTGGCATAACCTTGTTGCGGATTATAGCCTTGAGGCATTTGACCTTGCGGATTGTAGCCTTGCTGCATGCCTTGCGGCATCCCTTGTTGATTGAAACCGCCTTGCGGTTGCTGCTGTTGCTGATAGCCTGTGTTCATCGCCGGATATCCAGCGGGCTGCTGCGGTTGTTGCTGCTGGTAAACCGGTGGACGACCGCCACCACTTGGCCCTTTCGCTTGTTGCTGAGGCACCATGTTTCCAGATTTTCCACCCTTAGGAGGTTTTTGATTCTTCCCAGGTTTTGCTCCGGGATTCGATGCTTTCTGTTTGCCGGATTCGCGCTGGCGATCGGCTTTTTCCTTCTGATCCCATTGTGAGTCTACTTCTTTTCTTTTTTGTTCGTCGGCCTTCAAATTGTCTTTTAATTTGTTAGCCGCGGTTACATAACGCTCTTCTTTGGGATTGAGCTTGCGCGCCATCTCGTAGTATTCAAGCGCTTGCACAGGGTTTTGCATCATCAAATAGATGGTGCCGATGTTGTATTTATATGGTGCGTTTTTCGGGAAATCCGTTTCCAAACGTTTATACATTTCCAGCGCGCTCATGAATTCTTTTCGTTTAAAGGCGTCAGCAGCCTCTTTCGCGCGTTGATTGTTTTCTGCTTGCTTGGCGCTTCCTTCCTGTTTCTGCGCACCTTTTTGTTCGAGCGCAGTGATAGCTTCTTTGTAATCCAATCGATCGGGATTGACATCATGCGCTTGATGGTAGGCTGTGAGCGCCTGATCGAGTTGTCCTTTAGATTCATAAATTACGCCGAGACTGAAAAACGCTTCGGCATTTTGTGGATCGAGTCGAATGACTTGGTTGAATTTATCAACCGCACCATCCATTTCTTTGCGCTTCGAGAGTTTAATCGCGTCTTTCATCAGCGTGCGAATTTCTAAATCGCGAGCGCCGATCGCAGCCATTGATGCCTTTTCCCAGGCGACCTCATTATCTTGGGGACCACCTGATTGCGGATATTCGGCACCAGGATTTTTCGATTTCGGTGCTTTCGATTGTGGACTTTTTTCTGATTTCGGCGCGGCCGGAGGGTCGGGAGTCAGATGTCCTTTGCTGACGGTGCCGTCGACATCAACCTGCGGACCAGCGGCTTCAACAATTTTGGCTATCCGTTGGTCTTCCGCTTCGCCTGTGAGAGGTTCTCCGAAGAAGCGCTTCTCAAGACGTTCTAGTCGTTTCTGCAAAGCCTCTTCACTATACGCTTTGAAGAATAAACGTTTCTCGATGACTGTAATTTTGCTTTCGTCAGCAGGCGTAATCGCGCTTGCGCTGCCGGTCGACAATGGCACCGCCAGAGTGATTAGAACTGAAAGCAGGATTAGTTTCAGCCCTGACTTTCGAAATGGCTGCCATTTATAAGGTGGATTTGATTCGAACAATTCTTGGAATCCCCCGAGTCGGACCCAGTTTAATGCTAGCACTCATAGCGACAAGGCGCTTGCCAGATTGTGCGTTTTGGTCCCTTAGAGCATAGTTGGCAATCTTCGCTATTGTCTATATTGTGGTGTTGATAAAGCAAAACATTCTCGGAGCAACCATGAGTTTTCTCAAGGAAGAGGCAACAATATTTGATGATGAAGAGGTCGCGGCCTGGCTCGCCTTCGACCGCACCGTCGGTCTTGGAATCGGCATCAAGCGTATTGAAAAACTGTTCGAATATTTCGGCAGCCTCAAGGACGCCTGGAAATCGACGGCTCGCGAGCTTGAGAATGTTCATTCATTCGATAAGGAATTGATTGCGGCGTTTTTTGAAAAACGCGCCACCATAGATCCCGAAAAGCTACTGGAAACTTGCAAGAAAGCGAAGGTCAATCCTTATCCTTATTATCATTTGGATTATCCGCAGCTTCTCAGGCACATCAGCGATCCGCCTATAGTTTTGTACGTGAGGGGGTCGTTGCACCCCGACCATTTCAACTATTCGATCGGAGTTGTCGGCACGCGTAAGCCCACAGCGTACGGAAAGATGGTCGCCAAGGACTTCGGCATCGGATTGGCTCGGCGTGGCGTCACTGTCGTAAGCGGTCTGGCCGTGGGTGTAGACGCGCTCGCTCACTGGGGTGCCATTAATGAGGGCGGACGAACTATAGGAGTTCTGGCTTGTGGACCGGATGTTTGCTATCCATCTTCGAATCGACTTTTGTACGAGAAGCTGATAACCGGGGAGCATGGTGCCGTGGTGTCAGAGTTTTTTCCGGGGACAAAACCGGAGCCCTGGCATTTTCCGGCTCGCAATCGCATTATCAGCGGTTTGGCGCGCGGTGTCGTCGTCATTGAGGCGGGCGAAGAGTCAGGCGCATTGATTACTGCCGAAATTTCCTACAATCAGGGACATGTGCCATTTGCAGTGCCGGGGCGGATCGACAATCCCATGTCAGCCGGCTGCAATCGTTTAATCAAGCAGCAGAAGGCAACTCTGGTTACATGCGTCAACGATATTATGCTCGAGTTAAACTGGCAAAGCGCTCCTAATGCCGAGTCTGCGCCGCCGACTGTTGTTCAATTATTTGGCAGAGAAAACGAGATATTCGAATTAGTGACGGCAGAACCGGTGCACTTCGATCATCTTTGCTACAAGTCTGGAATGGCTTCCGGAGAGCTTTCTGCCACTCTGACCATGCTTGAACTGGCCGGAATTGTGACACGCCATCCCGGAGATTGGTATTCGCGATCGAGCAGCCTGACATTAATCTCGAGCAACGAGATGCCTTGAGTTTTTCAACATCTGAGTATTTGTATATCAGATGTTTAATAGAGATGTATTGTTTAACTATTTTAGGGAATACAATAAGAAGTGACCTGAGCTAAGCTCTTCGCTTTGTTCATTCACGAGCGTAGAAACGCTTGAAATGGGCGGGCGCGAAAACTTAATCTTGGAACGCTAAGTGGAAACTGTCTTGTTGTAAGCGTTTTGCCGGCATCTCGACCAGCGGACAGTCCGATAAAGGCTTTCGGCGACGATATTCAGGGCAAGAGCGGGTAATTATTTCAAGAGAAGCATTTGTTCTTTTATAAAGAGCAGTCGCAAAAACACAGCAGCTGAAGCTTAACGGCTGACAGGGAGAGGATAGGGCGACCGTAACTAGCGATGAAACTTTGCCTTAGATGCAATCAGTATTTTAACGATACACTCGACATGTGTCCAAAAGATCAGGCCCCGTTAGAGGAGGTCGGAAAGGACCCTATTATCGGTGCGTTGATCGATGACCGCTATGTTATCGATTCCGTTATCGGCAAAGGATCGAGCGGTATCGTCTATAAAGCCTCGCGCCTGATGATGGGCGGAGATGTTGCCGTGAAGGTAATCCACAGTTACCTCGGCGCTGATTCTGCTTCACTCGATCGATTGCTCCGTGAGCTCAAAGCCGCAGAGCGACTGCGTCATGCTCACGTGATTACAGTTTGGGATTCCGGTACGACTGACGATGGTCAGCCGTATCTCGTCATGGATTATTGCGAGGGCATAACCCTCAGCCAATTGATTACACAGAAGGGCGCGCTGCCGCCTTCTCGCGTCCTCAACGTCGTCAAACAAGTCGCCGATGCGCTTGGACACGCACACGAACAGGGTTTCATTCACAGAGATATGAAACCGGAAAATATTGTTCTTGAAGAAAGCGAAATGCGCGGCGATTACGTCAAAGTGCTCGACTTCGGTATCGCTGATACTCCCAATGACAGCGCACAGAGAGCCAAGTTTAACAAGCCGAAAACGGTTGCAGGCAGTCCTGCATACATGAGTCCCGAACAGTGTCAGGGTTTTGAGCTCGATTATAGAAGCGATCTTTATTCGCTGGCTGTGATCGTTTTTGAGATGTTCACGGGTCGCAGACCGTTTCTTGCTCACGACTTGATGAAACTGATGTATATGACCGTGACTGAGCAACCGCCCAAAATGGGGCAGGTGCGAAAAGATCTGTCCTTCCCGGATAAGGTCGAAGCGGTCGTCAGCAGAGCCCTGTCGAAGCTGCCGGACGAACGGCAACCGACGATACGTGAATTCTTCAAAGACCTGGAACAGGCTTGCCAGGGCTTGGATTTCGGGAAGTCGGACCGGGTAAAACTGGCTCCAACGCGTGATCCGCAGGTTATTTCTGACCTCGATTTTCCGTCCACTGAACGATTGATCGACGAAGATAAGCCTAAACGGCCACAGTTTGAACCGGGTCCGGAAGACATGCCGGAACTCTTTATGCCGCCGCCGCCGCCGCCCAAGAGTGGTGACGCGCCGTCGGAACCGGGTAATGCACCAAAACAAAGCGGTGGTGAACCTGTCAAACCGCCCAGCCCAGCTCCCGCTCGCGGACCCGGGATGGCCAACTTAGTTAATCGCCAGCAACAACAGCAACAGCAAGGTGATAAGCCGCCGGCGCCTGCGACCGGAGGGGCTTCTTCGAACACTGTCAAACCGCTTCAGGCTGCAAGAATTGGGCCGGGCGGAGCGAAATTGCCGCCAGGACCGCCGAAACCAGGAGGACCTCAAGCTGGTCGTCCGCCTGGACCTCCAGGTGGTCCGGGCGCTCCGAAAGGTCCACCGGGACTGCCTAAAGCGCCGCCTCCTCCAGGCGGAATGCCACCATCTTCCGGAGCACGGCCAAGTGGCGGACCACCGCCGACTCCAACTGCCGCGGCACCTCCGTTGCCGACTAAGCCGGCGGCGCCGCCTAACTCTTCTAATGGTCCGAGTAACGACCTCGGCAACTATTCATCTGATGCCTATTCGCAATTTCCGGATAAGACCATGAGTCGGCTGTCAGCACTGGTGAAGCGACCGCCGAGTGCGATACCTGGTGGGACTGCGGAGCCCGCGGCGCCTGCCGCTGCAAAACCGCCTTCAGAACCGGCTCCTGAGCGGCCGCCATCGGTTTATAGTTACGTTCCTCCGAAGGAAGAAAAGCCGGTCGAAGCGCCGGAATCAAATAACGGTCCTTCTGGTGCAAAACCGGCAACGCCTCAGGCGAAACCGGGTGGACCAGGAGCACCGGCTCGACCGGGTGGACCCGGCGGTCCCAAGCCTTTAGGCACTGGCGGACCAGGTGGTCCTAAGCCAGGCGGACCAACACAATCAAAACCGGGCTCGCCGCAAGGCAGCAAGCCGGGCGCCGGTCCCAATCCAGCTGGACCGGGCGGCGGCAAAATCAGTGCTCTCAACCGACCAGGCAGTGCACCAGCAGGTTCAAAACTAGGCGAGCCATCCGGTAGTAGACCCGGCGCTGCTCCTGCCGGCAGTAGACCGGTCGGTCCCGGTGGTCCGGGTGGACCAGGTGGGGCGAAACCAGCTACAAAACCGGGCGGAACCGGTGCACCAGGCTCCAGTCCTGCTGGTCCTGCTTCAGGTTCATCATCGGCGGCGCCGAGTTCATCAGCATCTTCAAGTTCTTCTCCAAGTTCCTCCGGTGGTTCTCCTTCGGGCTCTACCGCTCCAACCAAATCCGGCTCGCATGCTGCCACTAAGCCTTCGGTAGATAAATCGGAAGCTGGTAAGTCGGCAACGCCGGACGATAAAGACGCTTCTAAAACTGATGCTGAAAAAACGGGTGAACCCGGCGGACACGATGAATATCTGACGCCGGCGCTCGCTCGCGCCGGCGCCACATGGGTTGAGAGCAGTGCCGAATGGAACACCATCGATGGGGATTCTATCGACGGCAACTTGCTTGATGACTCAAAGCAGTCAGCGCAACGTCGAATTTCGAATCTAGATTGGGAAGACGAAATCGAAGCATTGAAGACCGGCAGCGTGGATCCGATAGTGATCGAACCAGGCATCGGCGGCGAACTTCTTAATCCGCAACCAACAGGTTCGTGGCCACCAGGGATGGTGCCACCCGGACAAAATCCTAATATGCAGCAAGGCTATCCGCCGATGCAGCAAAACTGGCCGCCCGGCATGATACCCGGTCAAGGTCAGCCGATGATGCCTGGATACGATCCATCAATGTCTTATCCGCCGGGCATGATGCCGGGATACGATCAATCGATGTCTTATCCTCCGGGTATGATGCCGCTTCCATATATGCCACCACCAGGTTATCCGCAAGGCTATCCGCTGCCGCCGACTCAGGATGTTTCCGGAACTTATCAAATTCCAGGCTACATGCCGCCAGGCCAAGGATATCAATACGGACAGATGATGATGCCCGGCATGCCGCAACAAGGAATGCCACCGGGAATGGTGCCGCAAGGCATGCCACCGGGAATGGTGCCACCTCAAGGAATGCCGCCTGGAATGATACCGCAAGGATATCCGCCGGGTATGGGTCCGCAAGGGATGCCTCCATTCATGAGTCCTTCGGCACCAGATGCGGTGTCGGGCGGACTTGGTTCTGAATTGATGGAAGATCTCAAATCAGAATTCGGAGAAGCCGCCCCCGGCGACTCGATTGATGATTTGTTCGAAGATGTGCCGACCGAGGCTGAACCAGCTGATCTCTCCGCACTGGTCGAGAAAACTGCTGCGCCTGAGCTCGACAGCCAGAAGACCAAAGCAGGCGGTCTGGCCGATTTGCTTGGCGAGAGTAAGAATGAAGACCTGGCCGTTCCTCTGGACAAATTTGAAAAGTTCGAAGACACCGATGAGTCACTGAAGCAAAAAGAATTGGCCGCTCAGAGTGAAGCTGAAGCAGCCGAACTCGGCGATTCGCTACTCGCTTTGATGGACTCGACCGAGAAGGACAGAGGTGGATCTGCCTTTGGTGCCGAGAAAACTGAGCCGAAGGCCGAAGAACCGAAGAAGAAAGAAGAAAGTCCAAATCCAAAGAGTACTGGTTCGCGAGCACTGGGTTCGTTGCTTGGTGCCTTGACCGCCTCTGATGATGAAGTCGCAGAAACGGCCGAGAAAGATGAAATTGGTGGTGGAAATGCTTTTGCCGACGCAGTTGCGTCTTCCGCTTCAGTGCCATCACTCACCGAAAAAGGTAAGAAGAGTGGCTCCGCTTTCGGACAACTTCTGGCCGCGGTCCAGGAAGACGATGTCGATGTAGAGCCATCCGCCTCCGACGATTTTAATGATAATTCTGGTGGCGCCAGTCTGCCGAAACAAGCTATTTCCGACGCTCTTGATGATCTGCTCGGTCCCGATGACCCGAGTGTAAGCGTACATCGCACGCCGGCAATGCAAAATCCTTTTGCTGCCGACGATAATCTTCTTGGTGATGGCGATGCAATCGTTAAATCAAAACCAGGCGATAGCAATCCAACTCCTGCAGCTCGTTTGGCATCAGCTCTCAGTGACGCTGATGACGAAGGACCAGAACCACCTTATGGTGGCGTGGACGCCGGTAGTATCACATCTGGTGCCATGGCTCAGAATCCATCCACTTCCACCTCCGACGCTTTGAGTCGTTTGTTGGAAGCGGCCAGCAAAGCACCAAGTAAAGCATCAGAGTCTACCAGCGGTGGATCGGCGATGAGCGAAATCGATAAGATGGCCGCTCGAGTCAACAAGCCGCCTGCTAAAGTTTCTAGAAAACTGGCTTCTGCCAAAGCGCAAGAGACCGGCAGCCAACCTTCAGAACCGCAACCATTCAGCGGCTTTGGTGGAGGAGGCGGCGGCGGTGGCGCATTCGGTGGCGGTGGCACCAATTTCGGTGGCGGCGATCAAGCGGTCGCATATGGTGGCGCTCCCGATATTCGTTCAAGTGGTATCAACAGCACCGGCTCCAACAGCAGTTACAGTCAAGATGCAGTCAATGCGCGCATTGCGGAGCTAAATCGCAAACTCGAACAACAATCTCTCGGGCGCCAGGATGTTGAACTTCCGCAGGCTCCGCCTCCGGATCCATCTGTGATCGGTGACTCGCCTAATCGTCGTGATGTGGTTAATCGCATCATGGAAGAAGCGGCAATGCGTCACCAGTACGGTGCTGATTACGAACCGCCTGCGGCTGCTCCAGCTGCGTCCAAGCCGTCCATCAGCGGCACCAATTTCAATCCCAATGACCTCGACAAAGTAAATTCCAGCCGTCTTGCTTCGATGGCAGAGCAAGAACAGCGTCGTAAAAAAACTCCTCGCAGCAGAAATGCTACTATGCCTCGTTTTCCACTCGTGCCAGTGGTCGGCGGACTTGTAGTAGTTGGATTGGTTGCAGCCGGCTACTTCAATCAAGATCTGGTGAAGCAGACTTTCGGCGGGCTGATGTCTTCAAATTCTTCTGAGGTGCCTGCTGAAAAAGATTCCGAGCTTCTCGCCAAGGTTAACGACCTTGTGGCCAAAGGCAAACTAAATGAAGCCCGAAAAATTCTTGAAGCAGAGGAAGCTGCTCGGGGACTTCCTCCCGAGTGGTCCGACAAACTGGATACGATTTACCTGAGCATTGCTAAGTACAAGAAAAATGCCGGCTCCGCAGCCGAAGCCATCAAAACACTCGAGGTGATACCAGCAGAATCGGCACACTATCAGGAAGCTCAGAAACTGATCAAACAATTCAAAGGTACTAAAAAAACTTCGGCCAAACGCAAACGGCGCTAAACCGAAAATGTTCAAGAGCTCCTCTAAGGAGGAGAAATGCGCAGTTGATGTCGGAGGTCTTTGCAGAAGAGTTAGCTCCTGGAAGTTGGAAGATTTGAGCGTGACGCCCTGATATGAAACTTTGCGTAGAGTGCAACATACACTTCAGTGAGGACCTGGACAATTGTCCTAACGACGGCACACAGCTGATAGTTGTGGGCGACGATCCGCTTATTGGAAAATTGATCGGAGATAAATACCGAATCATATCTCATGCCGGGAAGGGCTCGATGGCAATTGTCTACAGGGCAATGCAAGAGTCGACCGGACGCGAGATGGCTGTGAAGATGTTGCACCAGTTTCTTGGTGCCAAAGAAGAATCGGTCAAAAGATTTATTCGTGAAGCAAAAGCCGTCAGCAGTCTTCACCACACAAACATAGTCAAGCTCTACGATTTCGGCGTCATGCCTGATGGTCAACCGTATATCGTCACTGAATTTCTCGATGGTGTCACTCTGACTGAAATTCTTCGTCAGCGCCAGTTCATGACTGTCAAAGAAGCGCTTCCATTGTTCGAGCAAGTTTGCGCAGGCATGGCAGAAGCGCACAGAAACAGGGTTATCCATCGAGATTTGAAACCGGATAACATTGTCTGTCAGCTCGTCAATCTTGAGTCTCCCAAAGATACACCGGATATGATCGTGCGCAATTCGGTTCGAGTTGTGGATTTCGGCGTAGCGAAAATGTGGAGCGAAACGGGCGGTTCATCAGCATCTCTGACATTGGAAGGGAAAGTTTGCGGAAGTCCGGCCTACATGAGCCCAGAGCAGTGCAAAGGTTCAGACATCGATTATCGATCGGATATTTACTCGCTTGGTGTTGTGGTTTTTGAAACTTTAACTGGTCAGCGTCCGTTCTCTGCCAACGATTTGATGGCTCTGATGCTCATGCACGTTAACAAAGAGGCACCATCCATAGGGGCAGTCATGCCTGACGTGGCATTCCCTCCGGCTCTAAGCGCGGTTGTCCTGAAGGCGCTCAGCAAAGATCCAAAAGACAGGCAGCAAACTGTTGAAGAACTCTGGGACGAGATTGAGTCGGTTTGTCGTGGAAAACGATCGCGCCCTGTGGCCGAAGATGTTCCTGTCGACGACTGGATTCCTTTTGATGCCAACGCCCAGGTGTTGCAACCAAATAAGGTGCGCAGACCAGAACTCAGTCCGATGTCCGCCTTAGGCGAAGTGAGCTGGACACAGACGACAACCCAGATGTCGAGCCTGAATTCCAAAAAGAAAAAACGACTGTTCAAATTTGGTTGGTCTCAAATGCAGACCGGCTTGTTTGTTGGCGTCGTAGTGGTATCAGTTTTATCATTGATGAAAATGTCGGTCAGTGTCGCTGATGGTGCGACGGCCAGAAAGCTGATGGATGCTGGTAATTTTGAAGGCAGCATTCAAGTATTTGAAGCGTTGAGAAACAAAGGGCAGTTATCCAAAGAAAATATGGAGCTGCTAAACGAATCATATTATCGACTCGCTCAAGACAAACTGAGCAGCAACGACACGGACAACGCAATCTGGCTTCTGGAGTCGATTGCCGACAACTCAAGGCGTAAGAAAGAAGCGAAAGAACTGCTGCGCAAAACCAAAGCGAGACTGAAGAAAAGCTAGTTACAGGTTATAGGCCGTTTCAGAAGCGGCAAGCCAACTTCACCACCTGCAAGCGTCAGTCAACGAATAATCAAGAAGCGCAGGGCAACCAGCACCAAGAAGGGTCAGGAAACAAACACTTAGAAGTGTGGCAAACTGAACTGCTACGAAGCGTCAGGCAAGCTGAACAACGAGCGCGCATTGTTGGACGCGTGCATCGCAATATCATCTAAGGTGGTGTTTCTCAGTGCGGCGATTTTCTCTGCGACGAACCAGACATAGGCGGGCTCGTTTCGTTTCCCTCGCACTTTTTGCGGCGCCAGAAACGGGCAATCGGTTTCAACTAAAACTTTGTCAATCGGCACCAGAGGCGCCGCGGCTTGAATGTTTTTAGCGCTGCTGAAAGTGACGATGCCGGAGAACGAAACGTAAAAGCCAAGCTTCTCTATTGCCGGCAATAATTCCGGACCGCCGGTAAAGCAATGAAACACTCCGCGTACTTCGCCTTTGCCTTCTTCGGTCAGGCATTGAAAAGCCTCTTCCCATGCGTCTCTGCAATGCACGATCACGGGCTTGTTGTATTGTCTTGCCAGTTTAATCTGCTCGCGAAAAGCGCTCAATTGCGAAGCGTGATCGCTGTTGTTGTAATGAAAATCCAGACCGCACTCACCGACGGCGACGACGTCATGTTTATCGAGCGTTTCCTGCAGCCGGTCTTTCATCGTCGCATCGAAATCTTTGGCATCATGCGGATGCTGACCGACCGCGATCGAAATCTTTTTATGTTTCTGTTGCAATTCGAGCAATTCGGGAATGTCATTGATTGTCACGCCTGGATTAACCATGTGACTCATGCCGCTGTCAAAGGCGCGCTGGATCACTTCGTCCTGCTCCTCTTTGAAAAACTCGCGCACCACATGCGCATGGCTGTCGATGATGCCTTTTGTCGAGGATGGCAGTACGATTTCTTTGGGAGCGCTCGAAGTCATATTTTGATACCAGTGTTAAAACGGCAATGTTTCTATTAATTCGTCAAATCTGACAAGATATGGTGATTATGCGAATTTACTTTTTAGAAATTTTGAGTACATTAGAGTAAGAGGGGCAATGTTGACAACGCTCGTTCGGGTTGGTTGTTTTAATCCCTCGATGATAACTGGAATTTTGTCCCGATTTACTATCCGAGAAATATGTTGTGATGTTTTCACTTACCCTCACACTCCGAAGCCTTCTCCTGTCGACCTTCGCTGTCTGCGTGTTGACGATTCCGGCAGTGCAGCCGGCCGACGCGCAGGGTAAGACCCTCCAGGGCGGAGTGAACATGCAGCAGAACTACTCGACACCGTCTGGTGGACCGGGTTTGTCTCGGAAAAATATTCAGGACCAGGGCGACCCATTTTCGAATGACGGCGGTGCGCCTCCGTCTGAGCAGTTCGACCCGGGTTCATTTGACACCCAACAGCAGATTCCCGGGCCGCCGCCTTTCAACTTGAATGTCGACCAGGGTCAGTTTGGCGGGCAGCAAGGCAACCCGCAGCAAGCCTCGATGCCGCCTCAAATGGGCAACCAGGGAATGTTGACGCCGATGCAGCAAGGCAGCGCCAACGATCCCGACAATTCTCAGCACATGCAAATCCAATGGGAGATGTGGCACCGTCGGGTCGCTGAAGCGATCTTCGTGCGCTTTGATGGCGTGGCTCAGCGCGCCTTCGCGCAGAGCCGACCAATCGCCTGCCAGGCTGCTTACACAGTCACTCGCGACAAGCAAATCGTCAACGTTCGGCTGCTCCACAAGAGCAACAACATCGTTTTCAACTCGATGCTGCTCATGGTTTTGAAATCGATGAACGGCAATCCTATCCTCGATTTCCCGCCTGGTTCAAGACGTCAATCTGTTGAAAAAACTGGAACCTTCTCGCGAAACTGCGGAGTGCAGGGCTTCAAGTTCACCACAGGCGACAACGAGACTATCAACGGCAAATAATTCTTCAGGCGTAGCGCCAAGATCTGGCGCGAGGATGGGGAAAACGCGTATTTTCTTTTTGGCGAATTAACTTAGAGTGGAACGATAAGATCGGCCAGGCACGCCCTCGTCTGTCGATTGTGTCCCACTCCTTCAGTCATGAGCCGTTTAATCGCTATGATCAAACTAAACCGAACCCCGCGAAGCCTTTCACTGCTGTCACTGGCCGTCGTCGCTTTGAGCTTCGTTGCGATCTTGCCGGTCAATGCGCAGGAATCGCCAACCTTGAAGGGTTCGGTCAACGCCGAAGAATTCGTAAAGAACAAATCGAACCCGAGTTTGCAGAGAAAGAACGTTCCAAACTTCGGTGACGACTTCTCACAGCCTACCGCCGGTCCGGGTATGGACGTATTCGATGCCCCAGCTGCAGCGTTCGACAACACACGCGCATTCGTGCCACCACCGCAGACGTTTAGTTTGGGCGCTTCCGACCAGGGCGGCGATGCCTTTCAACCGAGCGCAGGCACGCCGATGGCATCTGCGCCTCCTCAAGTTTATGGAAACAACATTCAACAGAATATGCTGCTTCCACCGGTCAATGCGTCAGCCGATCCTGACACCACTGAGCACATGCAACTGCAGTGGGACCTCTGGCACAGACGTGTTGCCGAAACGATCTTTTTGCGTTTCGACGAAAGAGCGAAAATGGCTTTTGCCAACAGCCGTCCGATTTCTTGTGAAGCCTCATATGAAGTTACTCGCGATGGTCGAGTAATCAACATTCGCCTTCTGCGCAAAAGTGACAACTTTATGTATAACGCGATGCTTTTGAACGTTTTGCAATCAATGAACGGCAATCCATTGCTTCAATTCCCGCCTGGTAGCCAGCGTCAGATGGTGTGCAAAACAGGCGAATTCTCGCGCAATTGTGGAATGAACGGTTTCAGGCACACGGTTAATGATAATGAACGGATTAATGCCATGCGCGCGCAGATGCATCGCTAGGCTTTAGAAGTGACCTGTTTTTGGCAAGGTCGGTCCCCTGGCTGCAGCTAATTACGAGCGTCGACGGGCTACAGCTGATTACGTTTTCGGAAACGCAATCGTTGCGTCATTTAGATACGCATTAGAGGAAGCCGCCATCGGCGTTCTGAAACTGCGGTATCATGTGTGACATGGTTCACCATCACGAGTTAGAACGAAAACTTAAGGCGCTTTTCGGAGAAGACAATGTGCTCTGCGAACCGGAAGATCTGCTTGTCTACGAATGTGATGCAGAAACACTCGACACAGCGCTGCCTGATCTGGTTGTCCTGCCCGGGAGCACCGCCGAAGTCCAAGCGGTTGTGCGCGCGGCTGCAGAGCATGGAGTGCCTGTCACTCCCCGTGGTGCCGGCACAGGTTTATCGGGAGGCGCCACCACCGTATCCGGTGGCATAAGCCTGGTCATGACAAGGATGTCCAGAATTTTGCAGATCGACCCGCTGGACTCGATCGCCATAGTCGAAGTCGGCGCGACAAACTTATCCGTGTCGCACGCAGCGTTGACGCACGGACTGTATTTCGCTCCTGATCCATCCAGTCAAGTTGCCTCCACCATTGGTGGCAACATCGCCGAGAACGCTGGTGGTCCCCATTGTCTCAAATACGGCATGACTACTTCACATGTGCTTGGTTTGAAAATGGTTTTGCCGGATGGAAATATCGCCCGATTAGGTGGCAGAACGCGCAGTCAAATCGGCCTCGATCTCCTTGGTGTGGTAGTCGGATCTGAAGGAACATTGGGCATCGTCACCGAAGCAGTTCTTCGCTTAATACCAAGAGCACAAGCGGTGGAAACTATGCTCGCGTATTTCCCGAGCGTTGAGGCCTGCGGTCAAGCGGTATCAGATATAGTGGCAGAGGGAATTATCCCAGCCGCCATGGAAATGATCGATAAGCTCACGTTAAACGCCGTGGAAGATTATTTGCACATGGGTCTAAACCGTGATGCCGCAGCGCTTTTGATTGTAGAACTCGATGGTCCGGAGATTGAAATTTCGGTTCATCGAAAAATTGTCGAACAAGTCGTGGCCGCCAATAAATCAATTGGTTTAACCTGGGCCACTGATGACGCCCATCGGGCGCGCATCTGGAAAGCGCGTAAAGCCTCATTCGGTGCGCTTGGCCGCATTCGCCCTAACGGCTATGTTTTGGACGGCGTCATTCCGCGCTCGAAGTTGGCAACCGCGATCACGCGCATCAATCAAATAGGCGAGAAGCATAAGTTGATTGTGGCTAACGTCTATCACGCCGGTGATGGCAACCTGCATCCATGCGTTTTGTATCATCGCGATAATCTTGAAGAAGTTCATCGCGTCGTCACAGCCGGCCGAGAAATCTTAGAACTTTGCGTGGAACTTGGTGGCACCTTGTCAGGAGAACACGGAATCGGAGTTGAGAAAATTCTGGCGATGTCGCTTGTGTTTACTGAAGCCGATCTGAAAGCTATGCGATGGTTGAAGAATTCGTTTGATCCGCGTGGACTGACCAATCCATCAAAGGTTTTGCCCACACCAAAGAGTTGTGGCGAATCTGGTGGGAGACCATTATCGCAACATCAACTGATGACATCCTGCTGACAGGGAACAAACACAAGTCGATCACAGACAAAGACTAAATAAGGTTTGCGACTGTTTGGTATGTGTTGATTCCTTTATAAGATAAACACAAGAGCGCCTGCACTTCGGTTGGCGATTGGAGCTTATGACATCCTCTAGCGACGTAACAGTACTACCCAAAGAATCAAAAACGATAGGGCGCGATTTTGCTGCGTCCATCGTTGTTTTTCTTGTCGCCCTTCCTTTATGTATGGGGATTGCGATGGCATCAGGAATGCCACCGCAGGCGGGGATTATCACCGGCATCATCGGTGGTTTAGTTGTCGGTCCACTCAGTGGATGCCCACTACAGATAAGCGGTCCGGCAGCCGGTCTTGCGGTTATCGTTTATGAATTACTACAAGAGCACGGACCAGAAAAACTTTGTTTGATCGTTATGCTTGGCGGTCTGATTCAGATGATTGCGGGCTATTCGCGGATTGCTCACTGGTTTCGCGCGGTGCCACCATCAGTTGTAAATGGCATGCTTTCCGGCATCGGCGTTTTGATCTTCGCCAGTCAATTTCACGTGATGGTTGATGACTCAACGAAAGGCACCGGTATTCAAAACTTACTCTCGATTCCTCTTGCGGTATACAAAGGAATTGTTCCGGGACCCGAGGCCCACCACGTCGCTGCCATGATTGGTCTAATGACGATTTTAATCGTTTTGTTCTGGGATAAAATGAAGCGTGGTCCACTCAAACTGATACCAGGTTCACTAATTGCAATCCTGATTGCAACTGCGGTTGCGTATTATTATAAATTGCCTATCAATTTCGTTCAGATTCCTGATTCAATCATGGCAGGGCTGAAACCAGCCAACTTCGAGCTTTTGAAGAGTTGCGTCAACTGGGAATTTCTGTTCGATGGTCTGGCGATTGCATTCATTGCAGCTGCCGAAACTTTGCTGACAGCAACTGCGATCGACAAAATGCATAAAGGTGAACGAACCAATTACGATCGCGAGTTGATTGCGCAGGGTGTCGGCAACATGTCGAGCGGCTTCCTCGGTGGATTGCCGATGACTGGCGTTATGGTGCGCAGTGGAGTCAACGTCTCTGCCGGTGCGAAATCACGATTGTCAGCGGTCTTGCATGGTCTCTGGCTATTGCTGTTCGTTGCCTGCTTGCCGTTTGTTATTCGCATGATTCCGACATCCAGTTTGGCTGCGCTTCTAGTATTGACGGGTTGGAAACTGGCGAACTTCCAAATTGTTTCTGAACTGAAAAAGTTTGGAAAAAGTGAAGTGGCGATTTATGCGATCACCGTCATTTGCATAGTTGCTGTAGATCTTCTAACCGGCGTGCTCATGGGCATCGCGCTATGCTTTGCGAAATTACTATACGTCTTTTCGCGGCTCGAGATTCGCGTTGCAGATGATCTAGAACGTAATCGAACAGATATTTTTCTCAAAGGTGCAGCGACATTTTTGAGCTTGCCTCGATTCGCCGATGCACTGGAGTCTGTGCGCGCTGATACTGAATTGCACGTGCATCTTGACGGGCTGGATTACATCGATCACGCTTGTTTGGATCTGATGATCAACTGGGAAGATCAGCATCTTGCCGGTGGTGGAAAGCTGGTGATGGACTGGGGTCGCGTCGAAGCGTGTTACCAGGATCGACGCAGACAACCGCGACCTCATACATCGCATGAGTATCGCCGACCGGCTTCGGAACTCGCCAATGTCGGTGCCATGCAAACCGCTCCTGAACCGGAACTAGACAGGAATTTGCAGACGCTCAAGGATGAATCGGACAGAATCCAACATGAAGCTCAGGCAAACACAGGTACCTATGAAGTGCCGAGCGCATTGATGGAAGATCGAGAAGCCGCATCACGCCAACAGGCGGACGCTGCGGCTAATCCAAGCACCCGAACATAGATTAATTTAGAGTGAATTTGCCGATGCAAAAGGGTATTATGCTATTGATCCTTTGGCGAACTCAGTGTTAGTAGTGTGAGAGGAGGGATCGCTCGAGCATAACGTCAACCGCCTGTTGAATTTGTTTTATATGCTCCTGCTGCTCGAACCCGACTACATTGCCGCCCTTCACCTGGAGCTTTCTATTGCACGGCAAACTTGATTTAGCTAATGCCAAGGGACTTAAGAAGTCAGAGATTCAGCAATTAGAACGTCTTCTCACGAAGCGTATTCCCAAAGACAGGGTGTTAACTACAGACCTCGCCGATTCCGTGGCTGAAATTTCCTACGAAACCGGCCATCCAATCTCTGTTGTAATCAACCGGCGCGGTCACATCGTCAATGTAACGGTTGGTCCACCTGCATCCGTGAACATGCCGGAATTGCGCGGCGTTAGAGTTGGTCCCGGAAGGCTTTGCGGTCATCGCATCGTGCATACGCATCTTCCCAACAGCCAAACCGTGCGTGTCGCGAAGAAGAAGGACAAGGACAAATTTGATAGTACCGAGGATAGTGACCATAAAGACGTTCTCGAATCCAAGATTTTTTCCAAGGAAAGTTTGCAATGTCTGGCTCGCAACAGACTAGATCTGCTTGCTCAAATCGACGTTGATCCAGCCGGAAAGTTCAGCCGCATGCACGGTGAACAAGGGAAAATGGCTGACGCTGTTCATATCGTGCACTTGCTTCCCGGTCGAGATAGCGAAGGACGGCTCTGGAAAGTTCTCGATGCACAAACCACCCGTGGTGCGCAGGAAGATGACTTTGATGAATTGATTGCTTCTCTGGAAGATGAATTTAGAACGCAAGCTCCCGGTCTGCAAATGGCTGAAGGAGAGGAGCGTGCCGTCCTGGTTGCGTTGATAGGCGCGCATAACGATTCACATCAGGTTGAAGATGATCTGGATGAACTGGCACAATTAGCGCGCACCGCCGGTGCCACCATTTGTGGACGCTTGACTCAAGCAAGACCGATGCCTCATCCGAAACATTTCCTCGGTTCGGGTAAGGCTCAGGAAGTCGCCTTGATGGCGCAAGAACTGGGTGCCAACCTGGTTATCATCGATCAAGAATTGAGCCCGGCGCAACAGAGAAATCTGGAAGATATGGTCGGTGTGAAAGTGCTCGATCGCACCGAATTGATCCTGGATATTTTCTCGCAAAGAGCGCAAACCAAAGAAGGTAAACTGCAAGTCGAACTTGCTCAACTTAAATATCTGTTGCCGCGACTGGTCGGAAAAGGACAACAGCTGTCCAGGCTGGGCGGCGGTATCGGTACCAGAGGTCCTGGTGAAACCAAACTGGAAGTCGACAGACGGATTATTCGTGCGCGCCTCAACCATCTTGAAAAAGAAACAGAACGCATCCGCAGTTATCGAGATACTCAAAGACGTCAACGTATCTCGCAGAACATGCCTGTCGTAGCGCTTGTTGGTTACACGAACTCTGGTAAATCAACGCTGTTAAACGCTTTAACAAAGTCGGATGTTTTTGTTGAAGACAAACTGTTCGCGACACTCGACCCGACTACGAGAAAAACTGTTCTTCCTGATGGAAGCAACGTGTTGATTTCAGACACAGTAGGGTTTATCAAAAAGTTGCCGACATCACTTGTCGCCGCATTCAGAGCCACGCTCGAAGAAGTTTCCAACGCCGATGTTTTGTTGCACGTGGTCGATTCGAGTCATCCCAATGTGCTCGAACAAATCGTCAGCGTGTTCGATGTGCTTGCTGAATTAGCCGCTGTGGATAAACCGATCATTACCGTTTTGAACAAAGCAGATAAGGTGCGTCCCGAGGATCTTGCCTGGCTCGCAGCGCAAGTTCCAACGCCTATTGTCACGTCTGCGACCAATAGAATTGGTTTCGGCAGTCTGCTCATTCAAGTCCAAGAACTGATATCTGAAGTGAGACCAGATCGAAAACGTTCTAGCGCCTAGAGTGAACGAAAGCAGAGTGAACCCAAGTCACGCAGTCGTCATCGATAATTGGTCGGCTTGATGAAGCCGTCGAATGAATCCGGTTTCGGCGGCTGCGCACCCATGTAGAGTAGAACTCCGCCGATGACAATGCACGCCAGGCGAACGTAATTGACGATCGTTGAGTTGCCGTATCCAGGCATGTATTGCGCCGTCTGGCGTTTGCCCTTATATCCGCCTTTGGGAATATAGATGCCCTTCATCTTGCGAATCGCTTCGTTATAAGTGGGCTGCATCACGCAGATAGTCGGGTTGGCAGGATCATAGTGAATAAGAATCCCGGAACCATTTGGAATGTTCTTGAGCTGAATGCGTTCGATATCGTTGCGCGCCGAGATACCAGTCGTCATCAGATAACCATGAATTGGATATCTGATGTTTGCAGACTCATAGCCGTGGTCCATTATGGTCGCGGTCACCATCTGGTAATTGATAATTTTGTTGGGATCGCCGGCGCCAAAATCGTCAACGAATCCGCGCACATTGCCGAAAGCCTTCTGCACCGTCGGCCATTCGTTAGCAATCGGTTCCGCGTAATAGGCGGCCGTGAAAAATACAAACGCCAGGAAAATCAGCATCTAAGTTATTCCTAGTTTCCCCTGAGACACCTTGGCGGCATCTCCCCCATCCCATCATAGCAACGGCGGCCACTTCTCCGGTGCCAATGTCTGAATTTAGGGCAACTGATTAGGTCAACTGATTTACGTGACTGGGCGGGTGGCTCGTTCCCAGTGTCAGGATCAAGGCGCGTCTGAGGCTGCGCATAGACTGATAACGTTGCTCTGGCAATTTTGAAAGGCATCGCATGACGATTGCTTCCAGATCGGGCGCTGAATTGTTGAAGTGGTCGGTTTCTTTGAACGATGGTGGTCGATTCTTCACATGCATGGTCATGGTATCGTACAGGCTGCCACCGTAGAAGGGGCAGAGTCCGGTAAAGCATTCGTACATCACAACGCCGAGCTGGTAGATATCGGAGCGCACGTCCAGCGTTTGGCCCATGCACTGCTCCGGGCTCATGTAATAAGGACTTCCAAACACCTCGCCGGTTTTGGTCAATTCCTTAGCGTCGGTAGGACTTTGCGAAAGAATTTTGGCGATGCCGAAATCAACGATTTTGACAAAATGTTTGGTGTCGTCGCTCGTGCTCAAGATTACGTTGCCTGGTTTTAAATCTCGATGCAATACTCCGTTTTCATGGGCGTGTGTAAGCGCATCGCACATTTGCAGGAAGATCGAAAGCCAGGTCAAAACTTCAACAGTCGCTCTAACTTTTATCAGCTCCGACAGTTTTACGCCTTCGATGTAATACATGACGAGGTACGGACGACCATCTTCCATGATGTCCCAATCAAAAACGGTTGCCAGATTTTGATGTGTCAAACGGCTGGCGGCCTGTGCTTCGCGTTGAAATCTTCGCCGATTCCGCACGTCTGCTGCCAGGTACGGATGAATTACTTTGATGGCGAAATATCTTCCCAGAATCAAATGTCTGACTTTATAAACCACGCCCATGCCACCACATCCGATGGCTGACACCACTTCATACTTTCGGTCGATGATGTATCCGATCATCGGGTCCCGACCGGCTGCCGGATCAGGCTCGGGACATTCGTCCGAGCTGGCTGGAAGTTCGCCCGACCGAATTCGTTCATGCAAACCTTCGAGTTGATCGAGCGTCACCGAGGCTAAATTACTTTCGGTATATTGCGACCCGTAGTTGCTAATGCGCGTGAGCAGCGTGGCCACCTCGATGTCCAGCGCGTGCAAAACTTTCTGTGCCGTGCATCTGGGCACCGTCAGTAGTGCCATCATTATGTCTTCAGGTTCGACCAGATCATCGATATTGTGTTCTCTGTTTTTATCCGCCAATTTAAAAACGGCTTTGGCCCTGGGTGTAAACGTATACTCCAGGTCATTTACTTCTTTTGTCCCGGCGGTCATGATGCGAAGAACTTCCTGCTTCGCCTTTGTCCGGGTAATACCAAGTGACTTGAGCACGATTGCCGGTTTACAGGTCTCATCGCTCAACAGTCCGAGAAGTAGATGTTCTGTCCCTATTACTTCGTGATTGAGTTTTCGAGTTTCTTGAAAAGCCAGTTGCACAATTTTGATGGCAGCGTCAGAAAAATTATCGAGCACAAATTGTCCTCTGTTTAGGCGTAGACGTGTACATCTAGCAGGGTGACGTCATCATTGCGCATGTTCGGTCTGCCTTCTTCGTCATGCGTGGCACGAGCATCGGCGCAGAGTTCTGCCAGTTGAACCTGATCTTTAATTGCAATAAGTGTCTTGATACCATCGCCTTTGCTTTCCTGGAGTTTGAAAATCCAGGCAGCAATCGCATCTGTGAGTAAAATAAAGCGATCTCCGCTTATCCACTCGCCTTCTTTGTAGCTGAAGATGCTTTCCAGATCCTCATGTTGACTCAGTCTGCTACAGAGCAATGCCGGTGAACTATTGAAACTTTCGTAATTGGTCATCGGGAAAGACTCGACCAGTTTGTCATCTCTGATATGAAAAATACAGCTGTCGCCGAGCAGTTTTGACGAGTATGTGCCCGTGGTTCCATTGAGGATTAAACCGGACAACGTCGCAAACGCGCCAGACTCGGCTTTTTCCTGGGCGTACCAGGGCAATTCCATGGTCAGAATCTCATCGCTCCATTTTTGTGCGAGTTCCGCCAGTTCGGTTCTATCAGCAAAACCCTGGACCAGAAGTTGCGCCCAGCGTCTAGAGAACGAAGCTTCGGTGGCACCATCAGCGACGGCACAAAGGAATTCGTCGCTCTCGCTTTCGCCGGACTCCATGGGGAATGCCGCGTCTTCATACTCTTCTTCCGAGTTCCCGCGTTTTGGCAACCAGAATGTTTGGAAGCGAATTTTCATCGAATGGCTCTAATCGTTTTTCTCATCAGTAATGCTTTAACGCATGTTGCTAGGACGTGTACCAATATCGAGGAATCGAATTACTGAAACTAAATCCGCGTTGAAAACAAATCCCCGCGTGTTGTATGAAATATCGATACCTTCATTGCCAACCATCTTTCGCATGTAATCCGGAAGCGGACTGGACATTGAGAAAAGCAGCTTGCCGAACTGATCCGGCAGCATCGACTCATTATCCGGATACTCGCAAGGTTGATGATTCGAAGATGAAATGTGAACGTTGAACAAAAGCACATCACCATCGGTGCTCGATAAAGTCATCAAATCGTAAGCCGATTGAAACGGATCTCCGTCGGTTGACTCACCATCGGAGATGTTGATAACGATGGGCGGGAAGCAGTGAGGATGCTCGGCCAGCCATTTCACGACAATCGATGTGGCATGTTGCAGTGCCGAATTCATCGGCGTGCCACCATACGAAGTCGGGTCGAACCAAACCGGAAATTTGATGGTTTGTTCGACTATGGCACCAGTGCTGTCTTCGGTTTTCTTCCGGCGTTCTTCCAGGCGAAATGGGTGGTTGCCGATGTCGCTTACGGGAATCAACGTCTTCCCTTCCAGAGCCCCTCCAAAAGCCGGTTTCACACCTTTGCCACCATATCCGACCACTGCCACGTGGTAGTAGTCGCGAATACCTTCGGACTTGGTGCATTTGATTACAAGGTTTTGCAGCAACCGATTAATTGCATCGGCTACACCCATTGCTTTCGTTTTGGTTCCAGTTATAGAACCGAATGGATCTTGCATCGATCCTGATTGGTCAATCAGAAAAACGAAACAAGAAGGATTGGCTCGACTAATTTCTGCTAAATACGCCATAGGTCTATTCGCTTTCGCTCGGTTTATTTGGGGGCTTTCGTAGTAATTTCCCGTACATCATACAAGTAAAACAAACCATTCGAGGTCATCCCAAGCTTTGCTTTATCTTGTCAAGCGAAACGAGCGAAGTTGTCGATATGAGGTATATGATGAACGGAGAGTTTGTCGTTTGAGAGCAGAACCAACCATGGCATCTGCTATTTAATTGAAACGCTGTGCAACCCCTACCGCTTACGATGACAGTCCAGGAGGACCGATGAGCTTGGATCAACAACTTGATGAGGGCGCCGCCGAATTTCAGCGCGGAGAGTATCAGAAGGCAGAACAGACGCTTTCTGGTGTCGTCCGTGAGCTGAAGGATAACGATAAAGCCAAGCCTGAATTTGCTTCGGCGTTGGAGTGGCTTGGTCGCGCGCAGACGTGGCTTGGCAAGTTAGACGAGTCCGAAATGAATTTGAAGGAAAGCCGTCAGATCCGGGAGCTTAGCGATGGCGCCGACAGCAAAGCTGTGGCATTTGTCGACCTCTATCTTTCCGACCTCAACATGCTCAATGAAAACTTCAAGCCCGCGCATGATTTAGCGCAGTCATCTTTTGCGATTATCGAAAAGGAATCTCCGGCATTTGATTTGTCGATTGCTGACGCTGCCGAACGAGTTGGACTTGCCGGTGCCCATCTTGACGGGAAATTCGAGGAATCGGAAGCCTATTTGAACAAAGCGCTCGGTATTCGCAGAAAAAAACTAGGCGAAGATCACCCCTTGGTTGGAAAAACTTTGGATGAGCTATCGCAATGCCATGCGCTCGCGCAGAATTTCACGATGGCAGGTGCGCTTGGCCGCAAGGCGCTGGCAATCAAGGAAGCAGCGCTTGGACCGGATCATCCGGAAGTTGGTGTCACACTCTACAATTTGTCGACGCAGTATGTTTCGACGCAAATGTTTCAACGGGCAACTAAAGTTGCTCGACGAGGCGCCGAAGTTTTATCGAAACTTCCTGACGATAATGCTGTCAATATTCGCATGAAAGAACGTCTGGCTGCGACTTGTATCGCTAACGGCGAGCTCGACGAAGCGCTCGAGCTAAATAAAAAAGCACTGGCCAGCGCAGAAAGAGTCTGGGGCACTTCTGATTCGAATATCGTCAGCAATTTGATCGGCCTGGGTTCGACTTACCTTCATAGAAAAGAATTTGAAAACGCCGAATTTTATTTCAAGCGATCTTTGAGTGTGCTCGAAGGTTCGACGCAATTGGAAGCGAGTCAGGAATACGTTCTTTTACAAAATTTGTTCTGGTCTTATTTGTTTCAATTGAAGGTAGGCGACACTCTGGCTTTGATTCCGTCGACGGAACGCGCTCGCCACATCGCCAATTACGGATCGACGATCGATCTGGTGCGGGCGATCATCGGGCACATCGGAAAACAAGTCAAAGAATATAAAGACGAGCGCTAATCGCGTTCAACAATCGCCCTCAACTAAAAATCGCGAACTAGAAGCGAAGGTGTCGCATTGCTTGGCCGAGGGAGCGGTTGATGCCCATGTTGACGCCGCGGTTGACGCCGCGTGTGACGGTCTTGCTGGTATTCTTTGCAGTATAGCTTCCTGGCGCTGGTTTCTTTTGTTGTTGCTGAACCATTTGTCCGCCACCGCCTGTGGTGGCTTGTCCGACGCCCATGTTGGGGACGCCTGAATTTTTAGAGGGCATTGCGTTCATCATGAAATCCATGACTTGGAGCGCACCGCCGACTGAGTTTAACGGCATGTTCATCGTGTTACCGATGGCACCCATGCCGCTCATGTCTCCGGCACCAGTTGCAGCGGTCGTACCGCCACTTGCCATGCCGCCCATGTCACCCATGCCGCCGCCCATGGCACCATTTGCCATGCCGCCGCCGTTGCCCATTGGGTTCATGCCACCATCGGCACCACCGTTTTGTTCCTGCATTAAGACTTCGCCAAGCAGAGGTGCGCCACCATTATTGGCAGCACCGCCGGATGGTTGAACCCATCCTGATTGTCCACCGGCATTGCCGCCGCCGCCGTTAGGCTGAACCCAGCCGGACTGCCCGCCGCCACCGGAATTACCGACTGCTGGTTGCTGCCACTGGCCGCCACCGCTATTGCCACCACCGGATGGTTGTGACCAACCCGATTGTCCGGCACCGGCATTGCCACCGGATGGTTGAACCCAGCCGGACTGTGCTGCGCCGGCGTTGCCACCACCGCCGTTAGGCTGAACCCAACCCGATTGACCGCCACCAGCGTTGCCACCACCGCCGGACGGTTGCACCCAACCTGACTGACCGGCACCAGCGTTGCCGCCGGAGGGCTGAACCCAACCGGACTGACCGGAACTAACCGCGCCGCCGGATGGTTGCACCCATCCCGACTGCCCGGCTGAGGAACCTGAAGATCCGCTATCAAACGCGCCTGACGATTGCGCCCAATTTCTATCCTGCGCGGTGGAGGACGACGGCTGTGTCCAGCCCGACTGACCTGCACTGCTGGGGCTAGGATAGGTCATATCATCCGATCGCAGCTGGTCTGAGCCTTGTGCGTTCGCGGGGAGCGCAGCGAGGTCAGGAAGAGCTGTAAGGCAAAGTAGAGAAGACGCTAGAAGTAAGTGGACTGGTCGAGAATTCATGACCCATCTCCGGATGGTAAGTGTGGTGCGCAACAAGCGCCGGAATGGCTTTGGTGCCTGCATCTACTAAAAAGCGCGACGCAATGATCGGCTTATTAGTAATCTTGACATCAATTTCTATTATGTCAACCACAATATGCCCTCTTTCAACCTAACATAAAAGCCCTGACATTGCCGCTTGAGCCACTGTTCAGGCTACCCCGATTCAGCAGTCGTTACGAAGCAAAACAGTGACTGGCCTCGGAGTACGTTTTTCCAGCCCCAAAACCCAAGTAGCCGGCTCCATGAGGAACCGGCTACAAGACTTTCGCGATAATTTGTCGAGAGCTTAGTGGCTGTAGGACAAATTAGTCGTTCTAACTGGATTCTTGGTGCTGGCGATTTCACCTTTCAGTGTATCGAGAGCCAGTTTCAGTTGCTCTTCTTTCTCTTGCACTTGCAGGTCCGGCTTAACTCCGACTTTGTTGATGTCGGTGCCGTTTGGTGTGAGATAGCGTGAAACTGTGATGTGGACTGCGGCTCCGCCCGGGAGTTTGTTGATTTCTTGAACCAGACCCTTGCCGTAGCTCTTGTTGCCGACGATTTTGGCGCGTTTGTTATCCTTGAGGGCGCTGGCGAGAATTTCGGATGCGCTGGCGCTTTCTTCATCGATTAAAACAACGATTGGTTGGTGGGTCACTGGTGTGCCCGAAGCGAGGTCGGTGTGTTTGCCGTGGCGGCTGATGGTGCTGACGATTGGTCCGCCTTCCAGAAGCATGTCTGCGATTTCCAGAGCGTTGGAGAGCAATCCGCCCGGGTTGTCTCTGAGGTCGACTACGAGTCCGTCTGCGCGGCTGTATTTTCTGAGAGCTTGTTTGAATTCTCTGGCTGCGTCGTTTGAGATGAAGGTAGTGAGCTGGATGTAGCCGATGTTGTTATCGAGCATTTTTGTCGAAACTGCTTTGATGACGATTTCACTTCTGACAATTGAGATCTTCTTCGAATCGCTATCTTTCTCTCTTCTCACGGTCAGCTGAACTGGCGTTCCGGCTTGACCGCGGATTTTCTCGGCGGCTTGTTCAGGTGTGATACCAACTGCGTTGGAGCTGTCGATAGCGACGATTTCGTCACCGGCTCTGACACCGGCTCTTTCGGCAGGACCATCTTCAATGGTTCTGGTGATCAGAAGTTTGGCTTTGTCTTTAGTCTGTTGAAGGTTGATGCCGATGCCGACGATCTTGGCGTCGATAGCGTCGTTTTCATCTTGGAACGATCTGACATCGAGGAAACGAGTGTAAGGATCGTTGAGGCTCTTGAGCATCACCTTGATGTATTTGTGAGCGTCTTCGAGATTGTTGATCTTGCTGTCGAACTTGTGCTCGAGCTCTTTCCAGTTAACGCCGTTGTAGCCGGGCTCGTAGTAGTTGTCTTTGACCAACTGCCATGCGCGGTGATAAACGTCATCCGGCTCGATTCTATGACCTTGTGCAGGCTGATAAGCGCCGAAGGTTGTGGATATTAAGCAACCGAAAACGAAAAGTGCCAACAGGCGCTTCATCTGATTCATGACGCACACTCACGAGGTTATATGTAGGAACGACCCTGCCAAAACTCTCTCGCCGCGCTATTTCCATTTGCGGCTAGAAGATTGAGTTCGTATAGTCCTTATGCCCCCGAACCTGTAGATCCAACGGGTTTTATATTAAAAACTATCTCTTGGAAACCTGATTTTATGTAAGAGCCGTTTAGCAGCCAATAGGGATAACCCTGATCACTCAGAAATTAGCGAGGTTTCGTACGCCGAGATCGAGTATTCATGCAGCTTTCGGTCGCCGTGCTTCACCACCCACGAAAAATGTTTCAGAGCCTCTTCCGGCTTCCTTTCGGCAAGGTAGTAAAGTCCCGCGTAACAATTCGCTTGGGTTTTGTCCTTCAAAGGTTTCGTATCGGTCAGCAAGACCAGCTGCCCGGGCGAGATTTTTCCATTCAAAAGCTTAGGAACCGATTTCACCCAAGCAAACGATTTGCCCATCCCTTTAGCTGCCTCGCCAGCCAGAGCCTTCGCTTTGACGTCCTGACCTGACAGTTTCAGCGACGTATAATTCATCATGGCGACAAGCGGTGTCTTAGAATCATCCTGCCAGAAGGTCCTGCTGAGCCAGGCGCTGAAGTCGGCCGCCGAACTGTCATATCGTTTTAAACAAAAATGCGCGAGACCAAGATGGTAATAAACGTCGCCCGACTCGGTCCCCAGGAGCAACGCTTTGTTGAAGTCTTTGAGCGCATCGCTATATTTTCCCAACCATAAGTAGGCGTTGCCGCGTTTTTCATAGAGCAAAGTTTCCTGCGGCGACGCTTTAATCACTATAGATAGATCTTCAATTGCTTTGGCGTGCTCGCCGATCAAGCTATATGAAAGTCCGCGCTCCAGCAAACCAAGGGGGTTTGTTCGCTTCTGTTTTGGCGGGGGAATAAACGCTCCGGATTTTGAGTAATTTACAAATGATGGCAGCAGCTCCGGATCCATCTTTATAGATGCCGAAAAATCCACAACCGCGTCTTTGTAATTCTCCTGCATCTCTTCGGTTCGACCGCGCCAATAGTATGCGTGAGCCAGATAGAGACTGCCTTTGCCATGTTTGATCGCGTCGGTAAAATCCTGCCTGGCACGAACGTGCAAACCCTGCAGCAAGCAAGTGCATCCTCTTAAATAGTAGGCATCCGGTTTATTCGGATTGATTCGAACCGCCGCATCGAGATCTCGGCGTGACTCGTCGTAGTCGGCCAGCTGCCGAAAAATCTCACCGCGCGAGATCAGATTCTCGTAACGGTTTGGATTCAACTTCACGGCCGTATTCAGATCTTTAATTGCTACATCCGGTTTGCCCCGGCAGAAAATTGCCCAGCCGCGCAGTTGATACGCTTCTGAATTCTTGGGGTCGAGCGCGATTGCCTGAGAGGATTGCATGATGGCAGCCTGCCACTTTGCGTTCGCTAAAAATTCGCGCGCGTGATTGAGCTTGTCGTCGACCGGTTTTGCCGATGCGAAGTTTGAAGATGCGAAAAAACAAAACCAGAGATTGGCACAACAAACTGCCCACGCGAAGACTCTTATCACGCGCCGGGTTTCGTATTTCGAATCTGCATTCAAAGTTTCGGTCTTACCTGTGATTCTCGATTATCGTTTTAAACCAGCCAGCACTCGGTCGAATCCATACTCTTTCCAGCGCTGGTCGACCATGGCGTCGATGTCGTTGGTCATGACGATCGGCTTGGGCCATTCGCGGTTAAAACCTTCAGACGCCCACTTGCGAGTGGCATCGATGCCGACCTTGGAGCCGTATCCGAGCAGCGGCGAGGCGTGGTCGAGAATGTCGAGCGGTCCTTCGGAAAACATCATATCGCGCTTGGGATCAGTGTTTCCAAAAACATGCAGCGCCACTTCCGACAGATTCTGAATGTCCACATCCTTATCTAATATGATTGCGAACTTGGTAAACATGAGCTGACCAAGCCCCCACAGCGAGCACATCACTTTGCGGGCATGCCCGGGATAACGCTTGTCGATCGCCAGAATCACACAGTTGTGGAAGACGCCCTCCCAGGGCAGATTCATGTCGACGATCTCAGGTACCAACATTTGCACCATCGGAAGAAAAATTCGCTCGGTGGCTTTACCGAGGTAGCAGTCCTCCTGGGGCGGCTTGCCGACGATGGTGGTTTGATAAATCGGATCGCGACGATGAGTGACGGCGGTTACGTGAAGGGTGGGGAATAATCCGGCGAGGCTATAGAAGCCGGTGTGGTCGCCGAAGGGACCTTCTTCGCGCAGATCGGTCTGGTCCACATATCCTTCTATTATGATTTCCGCGTTGGCTGGAACTTCGAGATCGATTGTTTTGCACTTCGTGATTTTGACCGGCGTTTGCTTGAGGAAGCCGGCGAAAATCAATTCATCTATATCTGGTGGCAACGGTGCCGTCGCAGCATAAGTTACTTCAGGTTCGCAGCCCAGTGCGATGGCAACTTCCAAACGATTGCCCGGCTTCTGATATTGATCTTTGTCGAAGAAAGTTCCGTAATTCGGTGGCTCCGTAGGCTGGGAGACCTGGTCGTCCATTTTTCGCCGGCTTTCTTCGAAGTGGCGAGCGCCGTCGTGGTGCTTGTGCCAGTGCATTCCGGTTGTGTTGTTGTCGAATTTCTGCAGTCTATAAACGCCGAGATTGCGATGACCGTTCTTCGGATCCTTGGTGATTACCACTCCAAGCGTCACAAATGCAGCCGCATCTTCAGGCCAGCACTTGATGATTGGAATTTTGTCCAACATAGGCTCAGTCGGATCGGTAATCACAACTTCCTGGCAGGGCGCGTTTCCACGAATTTGCTTGGGCGGAAATCGGCCCACTTCCATGAGCATAGGCACCATGGCGAGCTTGTCCGCGAAGTTCTCAGGCACTTTTGGTTTGATCAAACGGCGGATGCGATCGGCAATATCATCGAGGTTCGTTACGTTGAGCGCTTTGCAGATTCGCTTGTGCGACCCGAAGGCGTTGATCAACACCGGCATTTCGTAGCCTTTCACGTTTGTGAAAAGCAGCGCTTTGTTAGCGCCCTCCGGCAGTTTGCTGACACGATCCGTAATCGCGGCAATTTCGAGGTCGGTGGAAACCGGCGCACCAATGCGCATCAGTTCGCCATCCCGCTCTAATTCTTGCAAAAACTCTCTTAAGTCATTGAAGCCCATGATTGAAACCCGGTTTGAAATTCCGCCGCCATTTTAGCCTGTATTGCTACAAAGCTGGGAATCTCGGCAGCGCTTGGGTTCTCAAAAGTTCAGGTTTTGTTCAGTCACTGTCAGCTAAATTGATTACATCCTGACGGGGAGAACGCAGGATAGACACCAGCAACACCCAATCTCAATTAGCGATTACGAGTTTGGGAAAGGAGTATTCGACTTAGTTTCAACCTTAGCGAGCAGTTGATAATACCGTTAAGAGATCTGTTTAAACACTTCCGCGCGCCAGTTCCACACACATTGACGCGATGTTTAAACCAGATTCCTCGACGGTATTATTTTTTTTCGTGGCTATGCGGTCAGGAGAACGAGTCGAGAATCTGACGTTCTGGTCTGACGTTCCAATCTAAACATCCAAGCAGACGTTCTAATCTGACAGTGTTTGGATCTGACGACGAAACTTACAGTCGGCTGGTTTTGCCGAAGAGAACTTCTGCCTTTCTGCAGTTCATTATCAGATCGATTTGCTCTGAGATATCCGGTAAATGCGGTCATTATTGGCATTTTTCGCAGTTCCGGTGAGGTTCTTGCGCATTCGAGGTATAGCTCCTGATAGAGCGGCTGGAGAGGAAACGCATTGGTCCTGCCAATCAGACCAAAACTTTCTTTCAAGCTCATGGGGCTTGTGTTGGTTCCGCTCGTATTCCAATTCATGTTTATTGCTTGTCTTTCATACCTCTACAAACAGGCGGAAGAAGTAGCAATCCGGGAAGCGCATGCGAAAAATGTGATCATCAAGTGCAACGGCATTCATGATCTGTTTTTCAATGCAATCACATCGCTTGCGGGTTTCACCGTGTCTCGCAGTGAAGAAGTAGGGACTAAGTATTTCTCCATCATAAAAAAAGTGACGCAGGATTTGCGCACGATTGAAATTTTGATTAGCGATAATCCGCAACACGGAGAATCTTTCGCACAGATGCAAGAAGCTTGCGGTGAGGGCATCTCGCTGCTGGAGAATTATCGCAGAGGGGCAATGCAAGCGGGGCGGACCAGCACTTCGTTTCGCGTTTCAGATCTGAGCAGCGGATCCGCTCAACTAACGCTCGATCGAGTTCTAACCACTACACGAGAACTGGTTAGCGAAGAACAAAAAGTTAGTGACATAGCGCCGACTATGCAGTCTAACTTAAGAGAAATGATTCTGTATTTTTCAGTAGGGGGAATTATTGCAACGGTAGTTCTCGCCAGTTCATTGATGATTTTGATTGTGCGAGGCATTGTCACCAGAGTTGGTGTCGTTATGAATAACACTAAACGTATCGTTTCGCACGAGCCGCTTTTGCCACTTGTCGGAGGCTCTGATGAAATCACGCTTCTCGACAAAGTCTTCCACGACATGGCCGATGAAATTGAACGAGTGGCGAAGCACAAACAAGAATTGATCTCCATGGTCAGCCATGATTTACGCTCACCACTAATGTCGGTGCAGGTTTCACTGGAACTGATTCAATCAGGAGCGATAGGCGAACTGCAAGCGCGCATGGGGAAAGAAGTGAACGCTGCGTCCCGCAACGTCAAACGATTGATCGAGCTGATCAATGATCTTCTCGATATTGAAAAAATGGAAGCCGGGCGGCTTGATATGCACATCACGAAGCAGCAAGTTCTTCCGCTTATAGAGAGCGCAATCGACTCGGTGAGCGGAACCGCTTCGAAGAAGGGAATCTTTATACAGAGTCCAATTTTTGATGTAACTATCGATTGCGACCATCAACGATTTGTACAAGTGCTGGTCAATTTGCTCTCCAATTCGATCAAGTTTTCTCCTGAAAATGGTGAGATTGGAATTGAAGTAGAAGATTGTGAAAAGGAAGTAAAAATAAAGGTTCGCGATGATGGACCCGGCATTGAAGCAGAAGCGATTGCAAAAATCTTTGACCGTTTTCAACAAGCGGAAAACAAACAAGATAAGAATGAAACTAACCGCGCCAAAAAAGGCACCGGTCTGGGGCTGGCGATCTGCAAAGCGATCGTCGCTGGACATGACGGCGAAATAGGCGTGGACAGTGAGGTCGGCAAGGGCAGTACGTTTTGGTTCACTTTGCCGCGCAGACCTTAATTGAATGCTCCGATTCCGCAAAGGAAATATGTCCGCCGCTCCAACAAATAAGAGTGTTCGCTACAAGCCGTCCTCGTCGTGTTCGTCATAGAGAACACTAATGTCATCGTCTAAATTGTTCACTTTGGATGCTGAGGAAAAGAAGAAATTTCGCATTTTGGGTTTTGAGATACGAAAGTAGCTAATGCCCTTAGCCGTGACCAGCGGACATTTTTGCACATTGAATACTCGAACCCCGCGCTGGCGTGCGAAGTGACGAACTGTCACGTCGGTTATATTGGGACATCCCTCCAGATTGATATGGTTTAAGTATTTGAAACTGATGATGTCATCGTCAGTGATGTTGAGTCCGCCAAAACCGACCTTTTCAAGTTCCGGAAATTTCCGCAACTGATTGACACCATCCCTGGTGAGTCCGGTCCGCGAGGCCTGAAAATTTCGTAACTTAGGCAAGCTATTTTCTAGTTCAGGTATCACGCCGTCGGTGATTTGTTTGCAGTCGTCCAGCTCGAGCCTGACTAGTTTCTCACGAAGAGGATGAAGGTATTTAATACCATGATTGGATATAGCCGTTTTTTTCAGCCGTAGTGCGATAAGAGATTTGTTTTTGCTGACTTCTTTAAGATCTGAATCGGAGATGTTTGTTCCGCTGAAACTCAAGCCGCGAAGATTCATTGGCGGAAGTTGTTCTAATATCGTCTTACTCAAAGATTTGTTTTTATCAAAACTGGCAAATTTCCATCCAGATTTTCGCAGGTCATCCATATTTTTCTGTGATACAGGAGAGGGAGCGCGCTGAAACTGTCCGTCGCGAACAAAGCCGTCCACGAGCGGAAATACGCTGCGGTTTTTGTTGTCGCTCGGCACAGTGTCATCCAGTCCGACCATTTTTAAGGATTGCGGAAAAATGTCGCGATAAGGATTTCTTTTTATATTTGCTTTGACTGTTTCGTCAATTTTTTCTTCATGAGCTTTTTCGATCGCAGCAGTATCGTCGGCGGTGCGTACTTTTACGACGCCAGTATTAATCAGCCAAAATCCGGTTGCTCCAAAAATCAGTAATAGTGCCAGACTCACAAGTATTGGTTTCTTGTAGCCTGGTCCATCGATGTGAATTACGCCGGTGTCATCGATTTTTGGCTTAAACACTGAGTCAGACAGCGTCGTCAACTGCTGCTCAAAGTCAGCCATGTTTTCAAAACGGAGGTTTTGATTGGGATTCAAGGCGTGTTTGACAATAGCATCCAGTCCATCTCGCAGCTGTTCGTTTGCAACATATTGGCGCAGTGATGGCGGTTCTGTTTTCAGCCTCTGTTTGAGCGAGTCAAGCAAATTCTCTCCGGCAAATGGTGGATAACCAACAATCATTGTGAAAATTAGCAAGCCCAATCCGTAAACGTCAGACAGCTCGCTTGCCGGTTGACCCTCGATTTGCTCGGGGCTCATGTACAGTGGACTTCCAATCAATTGCCCGGCACTGGTCAAGGTACCGAATAGTTCTGTGGTGCTGGCTAATTTCGCGATGCCGAAATCTAGAATTTTGGCATTGCGTTGACGATCGAGCATGACGTTGGCCGGTTTTAAGTCTCGATGAATGATGCCTTGAGAGTGTGCGTGTTGCAATGCCTGACTTAGCTGTATTGCGATTCTAAGCACCTCTTCGGGAGGCAAGCGTTCATGTTCTTCAATTTCAGTTTCGATACTCTTACCGTCGATGTACTCCATCACGAGGAAGAGTTGCCCACTCTTCGAATAATGGAAATCCATTATTTTTACGATGAATTTGTGACCGAGTCGACTCAGTACTTTCGCTTCTTGTTGAAATCGAACAATTGCTTTGGTATCTACATCGCTGTGCAGAAGCTTGATCGCGACCTTTTTGTCGAGCATTTGATCGTGCGCGACAAAGACCTTGCCCATGCCGCCTTCACCGAGTGGCTGCCATTCGGTGTAGCGTTGTTCGAGCTCGAGCGGATCGACGGCGTCGTTTAATTTGTCTAACGGATCGCTCATCGGCAGTGCATCCTAAAGGCGTGCCACTATTCTGATTTTTGCTCTCCAACAACGTAACCGGCACCATGGACGGTTCTAATAAATGTTTCGGCACCATGTGCCGCCAACTTCTTTCTGAGGTTTTTTACGTGTGTATAAATGGTTTCGCTTGTGGCGTCTGAGTCAGAACTCCAGACGTTTTGCAAAATCTCGTCAGGGCTAATTACTTTGCTCTGGTGTCGCATGAGAAATTCAAGCAGAACAAATTCGCGTGGCTTCAAGGTCACTGTTTTACCCTGGACCATCACAGACCGGCTTCCTGTGTCGATTTCAACGTCACCGACAGCAATCTGATCGCCGGTAAACTCACGCGGTCTTCGCTGCAAACTGCGCAGGCGCGCGGTCAGTTCCTGCACATGGAATGGTTTGGTCAGATAATCATCGGCACCAGCATCCAGACCCTGGATCTTTTGATCGACCTTGTCCTGCCCGGTCAGTACTAGAACAGGTGTCACCCCGCCCTTCTTGCGGAACTCCTTGAGCACCTCGAGGCCACTCATATCCGGCAGTCCGACATCGAGGATGATAAGCTCGTATTTGAAGTACTCCATCCGCTCCAGAGCAGCCGCAGCCGTATCCACATGTTCGACAAGGTGCTTTTCAACTTCGACCAACCATTGGGTGATGCGCTCAGCCAGGTCGGTATCATCTTCAACGTATAGAATCTTCGCCATAACACGGATAATAAGGGTTTAGAAGCATCTATCATACAAATAAAGAGCTGGATTTGGGTGATTTATTGACTACCAAGGTTAAACTTCAAAGTCGCTGTTCTTTGAGCAAGGCTATATCGCTTGCGCTTTGCGTTGCATCAACTTTTTCGCTTTTGACCGGATGTTCGTCTGATTCCACAGGAAACGATTTCAAAGCGAGTATCTGGGAGCAGCTCTGGCTCAAGGGTAACGATGCTTTGTCTGAAGGACGTTTGGTTGACGCGCGTCGATTGTTGGAGTCGGCTGTCCAAGAGGCGCGCAACACGCAACACAGTTCGATGCGGATTGGTGTAACGCTCGATCGTCTTGGTGACGCCTATGTCGAGAGTCAGATGATGAGCCAGGCCGAGAAGAGTTACGAAGACGCCTATGATGCGTTTTCTAAAAGCCTCAAAGAGGACTCGCGTCCGGGCAATCAAACTGTTGTTTTAAAAGAGCAACTCGGCACCATTAATGAACTTTCTACAATTTGGCTGAAGCAAAACAAGTACAAAAAAGCAGAGAAAATACTGGATGAGGCGCTGGCGATAGCGAAAAAGATTGGTGTCGCTGACGTGAAAAATGTAAAAGATCACATGGTGGCGACCGATTATGGATCGTGCCTCTATCAGCTGGGTTTCGTCTACGAGAATACCAGCAGAAAAATAAAAGCGCAGAAGACTTATGAACGCGCGCGTCAGTTGGTGCCGGAGTTAGTTGATAAGAATGACAGCTCAAGCCCCTTACAAAGCGCGATGGGGAATGAGAATTCTGAAGCACGTGTGGAAAAAAATCAAACCGATCGTCTTAATGAGATGATTCGAAAATGGGCGCCGATCAATCAAAAAGGCGTGGATGCTATGGATCAAGGCGATTTGGTTTCAGCACAAATCTATTTTCGAAAAGCGTACGAATTCGCTCGCACTTATAACGACACCAACGATCCGATGGTTAACAGTTTGACGCAGCTGTTGAAAGTAACAAATAAACTTCGTCAATATCCAGAATCGAAAAGACTCTTCTTGGAGAACAGGAATCTGCTGACAAACGGCACGCCGACTAAGTCTATCGACAATGCTCTTGGTGAAGTGAACAGAATGTTCATCAAATTGACTCAATGGTCGGAGGTTGAGAAAATTCTTGTCCGTCGCGTGAAAGTGCGAGAGATTTTGCGCGGGCCGATCAACGTTCACGTTGCAGAAACTTTGTCAGAACTTGGTTCCGTTTATATCGAGATGAAGCGAAATGCGCAGGCAGAGCTAGTTTTGCAGAAGGCGTTGAAAATACTCGATGATTCCGATCAACAAGACGGCGAACTTGCTTCTAAAATTTCGCTTCGACTTTCCACGCTGAAGCAGGCTGGAAAATGAACAACGAAAGTACAATGCGATCTAGGTTTTAAAACGAACGCTCGTTTCCATAACAAAAATTTTTAGAAATAGTTCGACAGTCCGCGATCGATAACGTAGATGCGGAACGAAAATCAGAATTTGAATGAGGCTTTATGCAGGCTCGTGATATGGCGAGAGGCGCAATTCGAGATTAAGCAGCCAGATCAGAAGATCGACTTTGCGTTCTTTTCGGCGCGTTTTTTCTTCTTCGTTGACTTGCGGGACTTCGTGTCCTTCGGGATTGCGGAGGAGCCATTCGAGAGCTTCGCGGAGATTTACTTCGCGCGCTGGTTCTTGCGCAGCGTCGGTCGTGCCTTTCAGCTGCGCGTTGTAGCTCTCTTGCTGCCACGTTGTCGAGGCAGGAAGACCGCTTGTGTTGTTTGGGGAAACCAGAAAATCTGTCACTCGACCGGACTCCTTTCGGGATTAAGTTGGTCGCCGACGTTATTAATGAACTGCCATTAATTGTCGGGAAGGAATGACTACGAGCAACACAGCTTATCTCTTGTGAACTGAGTTGTACATGTAGCTCATCTCATTAACGAATAAGAGTTTTTTCCAGAAACGAAAGCACTTGTTGCCAGGCTAGCCCGCGGTGCGACTTTCGATTCTTTTCTGCGGCCGGGAGTTGCGCCGCCGTTACGTCAGAATCTGTTTCATAAAAGATTGGATCAAATCCGAAACCGCCAGCTCCGCGCTCTTCGAAACCGATTCGACCTCTCCAAATACCCTCTGCTTTATATATGATTGATTCGCTTTGTGATGGATCACAAATCGCCATACAACAAACGAATTGCGCCTGGCGCTTTCCTTCAGGAACGGACGCCAGTTCATTTAGAAGTTTCTTTCTTCGATCGCCATCCGAACCTTCGCAATAGCGGGCTGAATGAACGCCGGGACGACCATCCATGGCATCGACTTCAAGACCGGAGTCATCGGCAATCGAGATCATATTCGTCATGCCAGCGGCTGCTGTCGCTTTGATAATGGCGTTTTCTAAATAGGTCGCGCCAGTTTCTTCCGGGTCGAATTCTTCCGGCGCTAAAACCAGCTCAACCCTATCTGCCAGACCCTTAGCCAACTCAGTCAGTTCTTTGAGTTTGCCCGGATTTTTCGTAGCTAATACGATTTTCACTTAGTTGTTTTGCGCGGTGATTTTTTCGGAGAGCCGGACGTTTTGTTGATCGGCGTGACGTTGCTATTTCTTGAAGCTTTTTGTTTGGGCGCTGCAGGTGTCGGAAGCGGTGGCGCTGCGGCGGATTTTTTCTTGTGATCTGCGCGATGGACTCGAATGACGTCGCTGATTTGTGATATGGCTTGAGAGATTTTTTGAAGCTGGTCAATGTCTACGACTTCCAGCATCAGCACTATCGTTGCGGTCTTCTTAGCTTTGTTCGTTTCGATCCGCAGATCGCGCAAGTTGACTCGATTATCCGAAACTTTTTTGAGAATGTCGCCGGCGATTCCGACTCGGTCCATGCATTCGATCTTCACGCAAGCGGGATAGGAAGTGCTTCTTTCAATTGACCAGTCGACGGTCATTACCCGTTCTTCTGCAGCTTTGGAGAGATTGGAACAGTCGAATCGGTGAACTGCGATGCCACTGCCCCTGGTGACCACGCCAATAATTTCTTCGCCCGGAACGGGCTGGCAACACTTGGCCAGGTGGTGGAGGAGTCCGCCCAGAGAGCCGATGTTGCTTTGCTTGCGTTCTTGTGGAAGCGGGATTGCGTAACCCTTTTTCTCGACTTTCTCTATCGTTTCCATCTCGCGAAGTTTCGAGACGATGTGCGAAGTCGAGAGATCTCCATAGCCAATGGCAGCCAGGATGTCTTCTGGTTTTCTGAGGTTGAGCTTTCTTCCCATCTCCATGATTTTTTCGGAATTGAGAAGTTCGTCAAGGCCTTTGCGTCCAAGTTCCGCTTCCAGCATTTGGCGGCCCTGCTGAATGTGTTCGTCGCGGTGGTGCTTCTTGAACCAGTTTCTGATCTTAGCTTTGGCCGCGTGTGTTCTTGCGAAGTTAAGCCAGTCCATTTTGGGCTGCGAAACTTTGCTGGTTATGATCTCGAGAATGTCACCATTCTTCAATACCGTATTCAGTGGCACGATCCGGTCGTTGATTTTGGCGCCAACGCATTTGTGGCCAACGTCGGTGTGAATCCGGAAAGCAAAGTCAATCGGAGTCGAACCAGTCGGCAAGTCTATGACGTCGCCCCGGGGACTGAAAACAAAGACTTCATCGGCGAAAAGGTCGATCTTGACCTCATCCATATATTCTTGCGCGTCTGCAAGATCTTGTCTCCAGTCGACAAGTTGGCGCAACCAGGCAATCTTCTTGTCTGAATCGGTGTTGGCTTTGACTGAGTCGCCCGATTCCTTATATCGCCAATGCGCTGCAATACCGTATTCGGCGATGTGGTGCATGCGGCGTGTTCTGATTTGAATTTCGAGAGGTCTGCCTTTTGGTCCGATCACTGCTGTGTGCAATGACTGGTAGTTATTGAACTTGGGCATGGCTATGTAGTCTTTAAAGCGTCCGGGAATCGGCGTGAATAGCGCGTGTACGACGCCCATCACTTCATAGCAGCCGGAAGTATCCGTGTCGCGATCCAGATCGCAAAAGTTTTTGTCTTCGGGACTTTCGATGATTACGCGCACAGCTTGAATGTCGAACAGCTCTTCGAATGGCTTGTTCTGCTTCTTCATCTTGCGCCAGATGCCGAACAAATGTTTTGGTCTGCCAATGATTTCGGCTTTGATATTGCGTTCGTCCAATGACGCTCGCAATTTGCTCATCACATCGCCAATCATTGTCTCGCGCTCTTTGCGCTCATCGGTGACGAGTTGGCGAAGTCGTTCGTACTCCTCTGGCTCCATATAACGAAGCGCCAGATCCTCGAGTTCCCACTTCATCTCCCCGAGACCGAAGCGGTTGGCTAGTGGAGCGTAAATCTCCAAAGTTTCTTTTGCGATCTCTTGTTGCTTGTGCGGCAACATGTGGTCCAGAGTGCGCATGTTGTGCAGACGATCGGCCATCTTAACGAGAACGACCCGGTAGTCCTCGGCAATAGCGACGATCAGCTTACGGAAGTTTTCTGCTTGTCGTTCTTCCTTCGAACTAAAACTAAATTTGCCTAGCTTGGTTACGCCTTCAACGATGGTGACGATGTCCTTGCCGAACTCCTTCTCCATCTCCTTCGATGTGACTTCGCAGTCTTCCAGGACGTCATGCAGAAGCGCCGCGCAAATGGTCTGAACGTCAGCGTCCAATTCGCTGAGGATCATCGCTACTTCCACCGGGTGGATGATATATGGATCCTCGGACTTTCTGAGCTGACCGTCGTGCGCCTTGTGGGCGAAGTCGTAAGCCTTCTGGACGAACTTAACGTCATCCATGCTTCGTCCCTGTTCCGAAAGGGCACTTATAAGTGGGGCATCAAAAGTTTGGCTCATCGGGCGTGAAGTGTCACCTTTTACTGAATGTGCAAGGAGGGTCTCGAATTTAATGAAGATTATACAATTCGCTTTTTTCTCAGCCTATAAGGTGTGACGGGAAATTGCGAAGTTGTAGCATTCGGAGATTTCTTCGACTTCCAGCATCCTGACTGCAAATCGGCGAAATCACCCCTTATTTCAAGTCTAACGCAGGGGTAGATTTACGGTTGTCAGGAGTTGGTAAAAATGGCATATTTTACTGGTTATTTGGCTAATCTATAGCTCTCTGACCGGGGATTTGAACCCGGAGGCCGGCGGTCTGGATAAGGAACCCACGGGATATGAAAGGCAAAAAAGGTTCTAGTAAAGGTCCTAACAAAGCTTCTATTACGAACAATAATCTGCCCGCTTCGGATATCTCTTCGATGTCCGGAAGCATATTCGACGGAATCAAATTTATCCGCCTCAGTCAGTGGAAGGAATGTGGTCGTTCGACCGTCCTTGCCGGAGGCGTTTCATGCGCCGGTCAAATCTTTCGTCGTTTTGAATTGAAGGTCGACTCCAACGTGGTTCTCGAGTTCTGGTTTCGCGGGGCGCCCATGTCGAATGCTTCGGCTAGCAACTTTTCGGAATTGCTGCTCGATCTAGGCGACGTGACCGAGGAGGAACTCGGGTCGGTGGAGGAGGTTTGGCGAGGCAGTATCGGCGCTTACCTGCTTACGGGTCCAACCAATACCGTCGAGAAGCCATTGCACATTGATGCAGCCGAGGTTGGAGAATTGAACAGTAGACGCATACTGGCACTCTGGTGGCGCCATTCCTCGGTCGACCGCAAATTCTTGAGCATGTTTATCGACGCGGAAGATGGACCAGGAAGCTTTGTCCATGAAATTCACTTCTCTGCTCCTGCTAAGGATATGCAAAAACACTCGACCTTGATCGTCGACACGCTTCGCTCATTCCAGTGGAACCGCGAGATGCCACCGCCCGTCGTGGCTTCGAATTCTCGCCTCAGTGCGTGACTGACTCCGGCAGCGGAGCCCTTAGAATAATCCGATGGAATTTAGCCCTAGCTTTTAGCGGAACCCGCGCGGCAACTAGCTTTTAAACAGGACGCCAAAATTAGTTCCGGTTTGAGAGTCTTTTGGCTGCCGGTCCAAACTCGGGCCGGGCTGCCCAAATTTTTCCAGCACGACTGGCGGGCTGCCAGCGACGAAATGGGGACTGTGCCCCATTCCGCCACTGTAGCCCGCAATAGATGGTCTGCGTGTGCCCTACACTTAAACCAGTATCGGCTCCGTCATCAACTTTTTTCTTAACTACAGTGAGTTTCTATATTTCTATGATATCGAGTCAGGGTGCGAAATATCCGCAGTCTGAAAATCAAATTTCAATTTCCGAAAATTTTATCGAACGACAAAAGCTTGGCAGGAGGCGCAAGGCAGAGCACCGTCCGCGGTGGCTATGGGAATTCGGTCTAAAGATTGCCAGAGATGGCGACAGCAAAGGTGAGAATGCAAAACGGCGCGAACATGGTGAGCGCCAGACCGGTCGACAGAAAGTTGTCGAAAGCGAATTTGCATTCCGCCGCGTTTTTGAAATAAATGAACATTCGGATGACTGGGACCGCAGCGCCCACAATCAGAGCGAGCGTGAATGTCGTGTAACCCAAACCGGAAAGCAACCCGACAGCTATTGAGCCGAGTGCGAGGGTGCCCGCTAACTGCGGTCCGGTTCTAAATATCCGGTGCGTCTTGAGGTATTTAATGAACTCAAGACCGATTACCAGATTGAGAATCGGCAAAATACAGAGCGCAAAGATTAGTAGCAGTACGGTCATGGCTTGCTTTCGTTTGGGAACTCACTTTCATTGTGCCCATTTTTTTCGATCGTCCGCTCTGTTGTCGATAAGAAGTTGGCGCCGAGATGATGACCGCGGCGCTCATTTCATGTAACTGTCTGATTCGGCTTGGGCCTACCAGGGTGTTTTGTTCAGATTCTCAGAACCAAACGGATTTCCGCTCTCGCCCCAGTACTCTTTGGGGCTTTGACGTGGCGGAATGGTTACCGTACTTGGTTGCACGACGGGTGTGCTCGACGAATAATAGCCGGAGCCCGAGTTGCTGGCTGCTGGCGGCGTGTAGTAGTTATTGCCCTGATTTTTCGATTCGGAAGGCTGAACGATAATCGTTCTCGATCGCCCCATTCCGTATCCTGGACCGCCAAACCCGAAGCCCGGATTTCCCATATAAGGAATACCGCCGCCATAACCGCCGAAACCACCAAAGCCGCCATAACCGCCGAAACCACGACCGATCGAGCCAAAGCCGCCCAGTCCTGGGATGCGGCCCATTCCGGGAATGCTGCCTAGTCCCGGTATACCAACGCCGGGGATACCGTAACCGGCATATGACCAGATTGAACCAAAACCGTTTCGGTAGCCTGAGTAGCCCGAGCCAAAAGTTCCAAGACCAACACCATAGCCATAAGAGGATGGCGAATAGCCACCATATCCGCCATAACCTGTTCCGCCGCCCCAGGGAACCGAGTTGATCGTCGACTTTTGCTGATAGCCAAAAGGCGTAGGCACGAGAATGCTCTTGGTCAGGGGAGTTCCTGGTTGCCCAAAATGCTGTAGCACTACCAGTGGTGCGTTGTTCGCCTCTGGCTGCGGGGGCTGAATTAACGGAACCGGATAGCGAGCGATATCAGATTGGCTTTTCGGAAACCAACCGGGCACGTCGAAGGCACCATCAGTGCGGTCCGATGAGCCTGTCTCCTGCGCGTTAACTGGGCAGGCGCAAAGCAGGCTCACGGCAGCCAGAAGGAGGGCACAGGACAAGTTTTTGTTTTTCATCGAGCTTAAATTCAAATTTGGAGGGGTGCTTATCCATTCTAAATGGTTCACGCAACCGATATCGTTTTTAGACCGGAACTCCGGAAATATCCCAAAACCGCCCAGCCGACCTGCTTTGCAAACCGAAACGGGCACTGTCTTTTAAATGCAGCGGTTTAGCCTTCAAAGTGATTAAGCACTCTTCCATTCCTTGCAGTCTCAATTTACTTGCTGACACCAAAACTGAAGATGCGATCTCCATGCGCTGTCTCGTACTGCCTTCCGTTGCAACTACTGGACCATACCAATGCAATTTTGTTGTTATCAGCACGATAAGTGTTTGTCAGGGAACATGTCATACGCTACCCCGTCAAACTATCCATCGAGCTTATGTTCAAGAAGGCCGGATTTGCTCATGAAGACATCCTGATGTCTGAGTCGAAGAAAACCTGATGGTGGGCACCCATTAAGTTAATTGCGATCAAGTTGAGACGATCTCACCTCTAGCACTCTCTCAAAACTAAACAGGTGGAATCTCTATGAAAAGCACTCGTAGAGCTGAGCTTCTCAGCGCGCTTACAATTATGTCGGTAGTATCATGTAACTTAATGGCACCAGCTATGGCATCAAAGTTGGATAATGAAAGTGAAGTCGCCAACGTCGCGATCACGCTGCAACATCCAGCGACAATCAAGCAAGAGTTGATCAACAATCGCAAGTATCAAGTTGGCCGCATCGTTATTCCTGCGAAAACAGATGCTGTCTGGAATGCACTAACGACTTATGACCGCGCAACTGAGATCTATTCAAACGTCAAAGAATTGAAGATGATCGACGGCGAAGGCCCCGAGAAAAGAATTGAATTCAACGTGTCAACAATGGGCGGCATGATGAAGTATGACTATACTCTGGATGTAACCGAGCTGAAAGCGCAGAAGCGCATCGAGTGGAAGCGCCACAGTGGCGCCTTTAAGATCAATGATGGTTGGTGGCAACTGGAGCCGGTCGAAGCCGGAACTCTAGTGACTTATGCAAAATTTATCGATGGTGGCTTTATGGTGCCTCAGACTATGGTTAACGGCGAACTTCGAAAAATTATGCCGAGCGTTCTGAATAATTTGAAGGCAGCGGTTTTGAGAGCCCAGATTGCCAGCAAGTGAAAGGCGCACTAGAAGACGATCCGCGTCTCGACAGTTCAGTTTAAACTCACGGATCGCACTCACCATTTACGGTGGGTGCGTTTTGTTTTGATCACACAGGCAAAACAAAACACGCGCAAAAGCAGAATACCCGCAAAGCAAAATTTCAACCAAACACGCACACAAAGCAAAACACCCGCGAAGGTAAAACACTCGTCCAAATCAAAACGTCTCGCTCAACACGATCGCAGAGCAAGACGTTTCAAATTCTTGAGCTTGAAGTGACTGCCCGTCTACCGTCTGGAGACGGTGCCGCTCCAGTTGGTTTGCATGACTTTCCACGTGCCGCCTTCGCGCACCATTTGAGCACGAACGTGAGCCTTCACTCGTTGTCCGAGGTCGGCGCCGATGCCATCGCCTTCGATGAAGCCTCGCTCCTCAACGACTTCTTCGCGAATCACTCTAAACTTTGCCACGTATCCGCGCTTGTACTTTTTAAAGCAGTCAATAGCTTCTTGCCCAGTGAGGCTGTCCATGTGCGTTCGCGTGGATTCCTGCATGCATGGAGAAAAGTCTTTCAGACTTTTTGCCCAATACAATTTGACCAGGAATTGTTTGTAGGCGTCGCTTGGTTTCGACGCCTGCGCCTGGGCCGGATAGCTCTCCGGTAAAAAGAGCGCGAAGGCAAGAAACAAGCTCAAAGTGATTAATGGCAATTTCATTGTAGACCCGTCCACAAAATATTAGAGATGACTACTCGGCATTTACAGATAGACTACCGCGCCGCGATTTTGCTCCCTTTCTTAGCATAAACCGGAGTCAGCCATCTGTGATACTTTTCGACTTCGCCGTGCGTGATCTTATGATAGAGGTCGCGGATCTTGGTGCACATCGGTCCGGTTTTACCCGTGCCGACCGGGCGTTTGTCGACGTCGACGACGGAGACGACTTCGGCTCCGGTTCCGCAGAAGAAAATTTCGTCGGCGGCATAAAGTTCGGTCCGATCGATTTTTCGACGACTGGCCACGATGCCGAGTTCTTCTTTGGCAAATTCGATTACTGATGTAAGAGTGATGCCGACCAGAATGTTGTCGGAGACTGGCGTTGTGATTAGCTCACCGTTTTTGACCACGAAGATGTTCATCGCCGAACCTTCGGAGACGTGCCCGTCTTCAGTCAAAACAATGGCGTCATCGAAGCCGTAAAGCACCGCGTCTGTTTTTGCTTGAGCGGTGTTGGCGTAGGCGCCGGTCACTTTCGCGCGAGGTGGAATGGCGTTGTCTTCAAGCCGTCTCCAGCTCGAGATCATCACCTTCAAGCCTTCGTCGCCGCCCTTGAAGTAAGCGCCGAATGGAACTGTGTAGCAGCAAAACTCGGAAGGATTGTTGTGCAGTCCAGGACCTATGGCGGTGCTGTTTTTATAAGCGAGCGGGCGGACATAAATGTCCGAGTTGGGCTTATTCATTTTGACGAGCTCAACTGTCATGTTGCAAAGTTCGTCCACCGAATATTTGCATTCGATGCGCATGATCTTCATGCTGTCGAGCATACGTTCGAAGTGTTCTCTCAAACGAAAAAGATAGATTTCTTCTTCCTTCTCGTTCCAGTAGCCGCGGATGCCTTCGAAGACACCAGTTCCATACTGGATCACGTGAGTTTTGATGCTCACTTTGGCATCGTCAATGTCGACGAATTTGCCCTCGAAAAATGCGTATGCCTTGTCGTCAGTCACCTTTGCCACCCCTCGTCGAGTTTTGTCTCAGTCTACGCAGAATTCCGCGCGACGCATCTACCAAGCTTAGCGCTATTGAATAGCGTCCTGGCAGAATCTAATTCTGTCTTCAATATTCTTTCGTTTGCTGGCGTCCGGACTGAGCGCCAAATACTGCGTGAAATTCTCAGCTGCCTCTTTGTATTGCTTGTCGCTTTCCAGAGAAGAACCGTATTCATAAAAGCCATCGGCGAAAGTAGGTTCGTTTTGAGTTGCAGAACGAAACTCTCTTTTGGCTTCATCGAGCTTTCCAAGTCTCTTCAAAGTTTTGCCGTAAGCGACATGGCAAGCGCCGGAAGTGGGATACTTCGCAACTTTCTTTGCGAAGAATTCTTCGGCTTCTTTTTTGTTGCCGATCTCGAGGTCGTGATAGCCCTTCGCCAATTCTTTATTCCAATCTATCGTTTTTGCAAAAGCGTCAGTCCCGCAGATGCCGCTGAGAAGCAGCGCTGAGACCATTGATACGACCAGCTTCTTCTTTGTTGTCACGTTCATTATTCATGCCTCGGTCATTGGTTTTGCAAAATAGCTTGTCGGAATTTTCCAACATTTTTGCAGTAATTTGCTAAAAACGCCCAGGCAATTTAATGCCGTGGGCGAAGGTGCTTCCTGGATTTAGCGAAACCGGAATCGAATTTGTCGAATCGAATTATCTTTACGAGTTACTTCGATCCCGGTTCGCGCAATCAATTACTTGATACCGCCGCGTTTCTATTTTTCGAGAACTACGCCGGTTACGGAAGTGGAAGAGACCTTCACTGAGTCGCCGACCTTCACTCCGGTTCCGGAAATATCTCCGGATGCCGAGGTGTCATCAGCTTCTTTGATTGTGATGGTCGCAATAGTGCTGAACACTTCTTTGATGATTTTGCCGGAATCCGGATCGGTAATCTTTTTGACTGAACGTTGGACGTTCAATTTAGAACCGACTTGGACACCGGATTTTTTGCCGACGTTAACTGTCGCGGTATTGCCGGTGATATCAGCGATTTTTCCTTCAACATTCTTTGCTATCAAAGATTGGTTGTCCGGAATTTTTGCAGAAGCGGTTACGATTTGTCCGCTCAAGCTGTCAACAGCCTGAATGGTAGCTTCGTCAGCGATGGCGCTTTCGCCATAAGTGTCGGAGCTAAATCCGCCGATGCCGCCGCCCTTTCTCGACGCTTCACCGGTGCCTTGCATTGCGGCAAGAATTTCGGTGGTGTTGATGTCGATTACTTTGGCGTCGATTGATACTTTGGTTTTGCTCTTGCTGCTGCGGAAACTTCCGAAGCCGCCGAATCCACCAACATAAGGAATGCCGGGGATGTAGCCGGTTGGGAGGCTAGCGCTGGAGCTTTTGTTTTCTTGTCCGAACTGCGTGATGCTGCCAACAACAATTGCATCTACGCTCAAAATCTTCCCGATTTTGCAGGCGGTGGCTGGGTCAGCACGATCGCTGACTGAAAGGTTTTGTTCTTTCATAACTGAATCGAGCATTTGGCGATCGATCAGTCTATATGTCCCGTCGTTGACGAGCTTGGTCGTCAGCATCGATGCGATTGCTGATCCGAGGTCGACGTTAGCGATGGCGCTGGCGTAGGAACCTGAATCAAAAGGCATGATTGCGATGCGGCGCTTTGCGTCAGCATGAGCCGGCAGAGGGGCCATATTGAGAAGAAAAACTGCCGCAATAAGAAGAGCACCAGTTTTGCGAAACTTCATACACATACTCCTTGGTATTAACCACTTCCGTAACCACCAACTCGCGGCTTTGGGAAATTAGGCTGTAAGAGCCATTATTTGCAACGAGACAATCTCATGTACAAACCGTTGAGTCTACTGGATTCAATTTACATTAGATCCGCAGTTTAAGCCTGATTTCAATTAAATCCACAACGCGTCACAAGCGGCTGAAACGCTTGTTTTTCTAGACTTGCAGCAGGCTTTCGGCTAAAAAAAACGGGCGACACTCGCGGTGCCGCCCATTATAAGTGTAATTGCTTTGGATTGAATTACTTGTTGAGGCGCTTGTGGACTTGGCTTTGGGCGTCTTCGATTGCTTTCTTTTCGAGCTTCAAAACCTTATCAAGAGCTTTGAGTTCGGCGTCTCCACCGCCTGAGGCGGTAGTTGTCGAGGAGGTCGTGGTTTTCGTGTTATTTTTTACTAATTTCTTGGTTGGTGTCGATCTCGAATGAGCTGAATAAGATGAGACTAATGCGTTGGCCTTACCCTTATATTTTGACTTTGCCGGAATTTGTTTCAGCGATGCGATTGCAGCGCCGTACTTACCGGATGATGCCTGGGCTTGCGCTTGTTTCAAACGCGCCAGCGCTTCTTTTTCCATCGAAAATTCGGCCATCAAATCGCGGGCATTTTCGAAGTGTGGTGAGTCCGGTGAAACCAATCTCAGTGAATTGATGGCGCCGTCGTACTGCTCTTCTTCAGCCATGATTTGCGCTCTGATAATTTTCTCGCGCGTCTCCATTTCGGTGGCAACAGCGCGTTCTATCGCTGGAATGGTTCTGGAAGCAGCAGCGGAAGTCGCTTCTTTAGCGGCCCGGTCTACAAGTGCTTTGTTGAGCTGGGCGCCGGGTGTGACTGAAAAATCTTGATTGTATTTTTGAACGGCAACCGTGTCGATAATCTGACCCTTACCGGCAGTCTTGATAATGACATTGCCGTTGTAGCGAATCTGACCGCTCATCTGATCCATCATCTCTTTGATATTGCAGACGACGTACCAGTCCGGGTTGACAGTGCTGACAGAAACGTTGGGATTGTTCTGGATTTCATTGGTAATCTTGTCGACGATTTCTTGCTCGATACCACTGCCACCACCTGTGACGACGGCGATTCTGACCGGTGGTGCCGCTGCCAGCGCCTGGTAGCAACAAACCACTACTCCGACGAGCGCTATTAATAAAGACCATATTTGCTTCGTGCGAAACATCGCTAAAAACCTCCTGACGATTTGCCTACTTGTACCGTATTTATATCGATTCCGTCATTGGAAAGTATCCATGTATTCCGAGACCGACGATCGAGGGCGATTCACTTTTTGAACTGCTGAGTCCGATTTGAACTACTGAGTGAGATTAGTGAATTAGGGATGCTTTGATTGCATTCTCGATTGCTCTATTGGCGCTACGCGGATTAATGCGCAGCGCCTGCGGATGCAGACTCGCTTACACGAGTGCGTCCGACTCGAAGAGCCTCTTCGATCTTGTCGGCGTCTTTGCCACCGGCTTGAGCGATGTCGGGTCTGCCACCACCCTTGCCACCACAGATTTGCGCGACTTCATTGATGATGTTGCCGGCGTGAAATCCCTTTTTCGTAAGTGGTTGTGAAACGGCGCAGACCAGTGAGACGCGATCCGGCGCCTGGACTGAGCCCAGGAGGACAACCAGGTCTTCGCCTTTGTCGCGAATGGAAGCAGCGATCGTTTTTAATCCGTCGCTGGAAACGTTATCGAGTTTGGAACAAACAAATCTTACGCTTCCCAGTGTTTCAACTTTAGCCATCAGATCGGAAACATTAGCAAGCGCGAGCCGCTCCTGGAGCTGCTCGTTCATCTTTTCCTTGCTCTTGATCTCGGCTTGCAATCTATCGATCTGGGCAACCAGATCCGATGGTTTTGCTTTTAGCTTTTCAGAAGCCTGACCAAGATAATTCATCTGTTCGCTGATGTAGTTCCAGGCTCGTGGTCCTGAAAGCGCTTCGATACGGCGTACACCAGATGAGATGCTGCCTTCCGAAACGATTTTCACAAGCCCGATGCTGCCTGTCGAAGACACGTGTGTGCCGCCACAGAACTCGATACTGAAATCACCCATCTCAACGACGCGAACTATGTCGCCGTACTTCTCTCCGAACATGGCGATGGCGCCTGTCTTCTTCGCTTCTTCGATGCCCATCTCCGTGACTTTGACTTCAGCGTTTTCTTGAACCCAGGTGTTCATCATGCGTTCGATTTCAGCGATTTCTTCTTTGCTGACTTGTCTTTCGAAATTAAAGTCGAAGCGCATAGCTTGCGGACCGACTTGCGATCCGGCTTGTACAACGTGTTTGCCGAGCAGTTCTCGAACGGCAGAGTGGAAGAGGTGCGCCGTGCTGTGGTGCAGAACGGTGATGTTTCTTCGTTCGGTATCAACGGTGGCGTTCAACTTAGCACCACTGACCAGGGTGCCCGCCACTACGCGAATGCGATGAACGTGCAGACCTTCTTGTTTCTTGGTGTCGAGCACAAGAACTTTGCAGTCAGCGTTTTCCCAGAAACCAATGTCACCGAGCTGCCCGCCTGATTCCGCGTAAAACGGAGTGGCGTTTAAAATAAGGTCGACTTCGTCGCCTTCCTCGGCCGACTCGACGACGCTGCCGGACTTCAAGATACCAAGGACGGTGCCTTCGCCGGAGAGGTCTTTGTACCCGGTGAATTTAGTGGCGCCGTGTTCCTTCAGGATCTTGCCGGTCGCTTCTTCGCCTGTGATAATAACGTTGAACTGATCGCCGGCCGAAACGCCACTGTGCGTTTCCTTCGCCAGTTCATAGCCTTTCAGGTCGATAGTCTTATTATGTTCTTCAGCGATTTCTTTTGTGAGCTCGTATGGAAAACCATATGTTGAATAGAGGTTGAATGCCTTGGCACCATCAACGGTGTCACCAGGTTCTCTCAACAATTCGTCGAGGAACTTGATTCCACGGTCGATTGTTTTCGCGAAGCGCTCTTCTTCTTCCTTGATGGCCTGGCTGACAAATTCTTCGTTTTTCTTCAATTCAGGATAGGCGTCGCCGTAAATGCTGACGATAATCGGCACCAGATTATGGAGAAACGGTTTGTCGATACCGAGCAAACGTCCGAAACGAGCCGCTCTTCGGGTGATGAAACGCAGCACGTAGCCACGTCCGATGTTGCTGGTTCTGACACCGTCTGTGATAAGGAATGAAATCGCCCGAGCGTGGTCGGCGATGATCTTCAAATAACTGTCCGTCTTTTCAGTCGGTGTTGTCGGCAGCGTGTTGACGATGCCTCCGGTATATTTCACGCCTGCGATTTTTGAGACTTCTTCTAAAATTGGGAAAAACAAATCGGTTTCGAATGTGTTGTTTTTCTTTTGCAAAATCAAAGCAACGCGTTCCAGACCGGAGCCTGTATCAACGTTCTTCGCAGCTAGTGGAGTGAACTTGCCGTGTTCGTCTTTGAAGAGTTCCATAAAGACGAGATTCCAAAATTCCATGTAGCGATCGCATTCGCAAATGCCGATGCCGCATTTTTCGGCATCATCGCTGCAACCATATTCAGGTCCGCGATCGAAATAGATTTCGGAGCAAGGTCCGCATGGACCGGTCGGACCGGGCGGTCCCCAGAAGTTGTCTTTGCGGGACATTCTGATGATGCGCTCCTTAGGAACGCCAACAGTTTTATGCCAGATGTCGAAGGCTTCTTCATCAGCCGGAACTTCATCGTCGCCTCTGAAGATTGTGACTGTGAGCTTCTCCGGGTCTAATCCCAAATCTTTGGTGACATATTCCCATGCCCATGGAATCACTTCTTTTTTGAAGTAATCGCCGAAACTGAAGTTGCCCAGCATCTCGAAAAAGCTGTGGTGCCGCGATGTGCGTCCGATGTTTTCAATATCCGAGTCTTTGCCGCCGGCGCGGGCGCATTTTTGCACCGTTACCACGCGAGGCGGAGTGGTCGCCGGTGCGTTGCCGAGGAAAATAGGAACGAATTGCACCATGCCCGCGCTGGTCAGAAGCAGGGTCGGATTATCCGGAATGAGGCTGGAACTTGGCTTGTGCAAGTGTCCGCGTTTGTCCCGAAAGTAAGATATGAATTTATCCCTGATTTGCGCGCCCGACAGTGTCATCAAGACCTCCTGAAACATCCCCGGCTGGCTGTTTTCAAGACCAGCTGGAGTGCTTGATCGATTCCTTTGAAACGTACAGTATAACCTAAATACGGGTCCTAGCCCTGCTCCCTTGCGGCATGTGAACGCGAGTTTTGCCTCAATGGTGCTTTGATTTTCGACGACGGCACCGACCCGGATATAGCAATGAACCTTGCAATCTGCTAACCTTTCGCTTCTATTGTTCCTGTTCTCGGGAGTCTTACCTTGCTGCTCAGAAAAGCTCTGGTGCTTCACAAAAAGAGCATCTATCAGATTCAGGCAGAGGAATTCAAGGACGAGCGATTTTTGCAATTGCTCAAAGAAGGGCATGAGTCCGTCCGCAAGGTGAAGCTTGCTCACGAAGAACATATCTCTTGTTTAGACACCGTCAAAAGCGAGCTGAGCAAACGCAACATCGAGTATATGTGCGTCGCTCGGATCGATTTGAATATGCGCGTCAGTGAAATCGATTTGATGATTTCAGTGGGCGGCGACGGAACTTTTCTAGACGCCTCGCACTTTGTGGAAGCGGTGCCGATGCTCGGTGTCAACTCTTCGAAATCGTCGAGCTTTGGGCATTTTTGCCTGGGTAATCAAAACAACTTTTCGCAACTTCTGGACGATATTGCCTCCGATCGATTGAAGCCAGAAAATATTTTGAGATTGGAACTGGAACTTAACGGAGAAGTGCTGAAACAGAGACCTCTCAACGAGATTCTCATTGCACACAATCATCCTGCCGCGACCAGCCGATATCTTTTGCAAATCGATGGCATCAAAGAAGAGCAGCGTTCATCAGGGATCTGGATTGGAACGCCGGCTGGATCGACTGGATCACTGCGCTCCGCCGGTGGTGACGTCCAACAAATTACTGAAAACAGATTTCAGTACGTCGTGCGAGAACCCTGTCTACGTCTAGGAGAAGCCGATAAGCTTTTGAGAGGTTTTGTCCAGAGGGATAAATCTATCGAATTGGTTTCGCAAATGCGCACCGGATTTATTTACATAGATGGTCAGCATATCGATCATCCATTCGGGCTTGGCGACAAGGTCGTGGTGCGAGCCAGCAAAAAAGATCTACTCGCGTTCGTCAATCCGAACGTCAACGAAATGTTTTGCACTCGAGACCTCGCTGATGCTGAAAGCAAACACTGATCGTTGATGGCGAATGGACGTTTTGGAACGAATTGCGCGCGGACCGGTTCCTGTAACCTGCCGGTTAAGGATCGTCGCAAGCGTCTCGTAATTTAGCGCGGGCGCAAATTTCTCAGGCGCTAATGTAGTTTTTGTCGATCGCAGTGGCATAGTACTAATTAGTTCTGAAGACCCAAAGGCGTTCGAAGTGGCGACGAAAGAACCTGAGAAGAAGCTAGTGCAACCGGATGTCTCGCTATTTGGCGAGGCTGACCCGCTGGTCGGCAACGTGGTCGATGGGCGCTGGGAGATTGAAACCTTTCTAGGTGAAGGCAGTCTATCAGGCGTTTATCGGGCTCGGGACAAGGCGAGCGATCGCGAAGTTCGGGTTCTGAAGCGCATTCACCCGCATCTTCTTGCCAATATCAAGAACATGAAGCGCTTCGAACAGAAGTGCCGAACTCTGTTTACAATCAAAGGCGACAATGTTGCCTGCTACAAAGATGTGGTCATAACCCAGGATGGCGGCACGTTCTTCCTGGTTATGGACGAGATTAAGTTTGAGAGTCTTGAAGACTTGCTCTCAAAGTCAGGTCACATCTCGGTTGAGCGCGCAGTCAGTATTTTCAAACAGGTATGCCAGGCTCTGGAACAGGGCGAGGCCGCCGGCTTTCAACACCGCGACATGAAGCCGAGCAACATCATAATTGTCGATAACGCCAAGTTTTTAGACGAAGTGAAAGTGATCGATTTCGGCGTGGCCAAGCTGCTCGCCGAGGAGAGCGAATACAGCAAATCGGCGCAGTACATCACCCACACTCGCGAAGTGTTCGGAAGCCCGCCCTATCTCAGTCCCGAGCAATGCACCGGCAAACGTCTCGACCATCGAACCGACATTTACGCGCTTGGTTGCGTTATGTACGAGGCTGTCACAGGCAAACCGCCTTTCGTAGGAAAGAACGTGCTTGAGACCGCGTACAAGCACATGAACGAGCCGCCTAAACCGATTGAAATCGAAGATGCCGATCCGACGTTTTTAAGCAGACTGCAAACTATCACTTTCAAATGCCTGGAAAAAGAACCGGATTTCCGCTATCAGTCAGTTTCTGAACTGAAGCACGATCTCGATCTTCTGTTGATCTGCCCCCAAGAAGAATGGGAAACAACGGCAAACGCGCTGCGCAAGGGCACTTCGACCACTCGTCGTCGCCGCGGCATGATGCCGGTGTCGTCTGAGTTTATGTTGTTCGGCGTGCTGACTGCGATTTTGATTGGTGTGCCGATCTTCTGGGTGACTACCAGCTTCAATCCAGCGGAGCAAAAATTCCCGGCATTCAATAACGAGAAACTTTGGGTGGTTCAGAAGAAGGACAAAGTTTCTGAAGTCGAGGGATTCGGACCAAGGCAGGAAGCGGCTAAGGATGCGCTTGAACTGGTCAAGGAAGAACAAGGCGAGGACTCAGAAGAATACGCCAATGCGCTCTCCAGTTTGGTTGAACTTTATGCTAATTCATCGCACTGGAAAGAAGCCGAAGAGCGCACTCGCCAGTTGATCAAGGTTACGGAAAAGACCAAAGGACCTTGGCCGGCGGCGCAGTCGTGGCGCATCTTGGGATATGTTTGCTTCATGCAGGATGAATATGATCCGGCAGTGGAAGCGTGCGCGAAAGCGGTTACCTTAATGGAAAATGATCCGCTGCAGCAGAAGACAATGGTTCAACCATTGCGTGTGCTCGGTGACATCTACACTCAGCGAGGCGAGCTTGAGAAGGGCGTTGCCACGTATGAAAAACTGTTCGGCATCGTCGACATAACTAAGGAAACTGATCCTCCGAGTTACGCCGACACCTGCAGTAAGCTCGCAGACATGTACCGCAGACAAGAAAAATTTGCAGACAGCGAACGCTACTATCGACTCGGACTCGAGTGGTGGCGCAGTCACGGCAAAGTCGAAAGTCCTTACGCCGCGAAGTCTCTTTACGGATTGGCATTGGTGCTGATCGCTCAAGGCAAGTACGAGGAAGCGCGCGACACGCTCAAAGAAGCCATTCCGATTATCAAAACAACTGTCGGCGACAAGAGTGGTTTGATGGGTGCTGTGAAGAAACAGTATGTATCTGTGTTGTGGCGCTTGAGTCCGTTTGAAGCCATCAAAGCGCAAATGGGCGACAGTGAGGCCAGCAGCAGCTCTTCTTCGTCTTCTTCATATTGATCGCGCGCTTGGCGAAAGTTATTTAGGTTTCAGCGCGAGACACTGGTTCACGTTCCAGCCCGAGCCGGTTCGGTACCAATCCGTTTAACTGAAGTACGGCTGAACTGAACTGCCAGCAGAACTTGAACTGCGCGTTTGACTGATTGCCGATTTAACTGAACTACTCAGCGCAGGGCGGCTCAGTCTTATCGGGTCTCTTTCTGTTCTGAAAATAGAAAAACGGCAGCCCCGATAATACTAAAAGTGTTCCCCAGGCTGATTCTACAGGTATGTAATTAACGGTGCTCCAGGCCAGGAGCAGAGAAACCGATGCCACTATAATTGGTATCAGCGGATAACCGATCATTTGAAAGCGATTAGTTGCAGAATATCCTCGTCTTCTAAAAATGATGATCGAGATTGCCACCATAGCGAAGAAAATCCATACCCACAAACCTGTGAAGAACAGCAGCATCTCAAAGGTTCCAGTCAGTACCAGTACGCAAGACCAGATGCCATTGAAGACTATTGCGCGCAAAGGTGTTCCCGTGCGCTCGTCGGTTTTATGTAAGTATCTGAACAGCGGATTATCATGCGACATTGCTTTGGCGAGAAAACTTCCCGTTAGCAAAAGACCGTTGATAACGCCCAGAGCGTAGACGATGATGAGCCCTTCGAACAGCTTGGCGCCTATGTCTCCGAAGATAATTTTCAACAGTGCCGCAGCAATCAACGGCGTTGTTTTCATCACGTCGACAGGAATAAAAGTCAAATACATAAAGTTCATCGCGCCATAAATTAGCGTGATGATCAAACACGTCATAAGTAGTGCGAATGGCACCGACTTCTCCGCATCTTTCGTTTCACCGGCGAGGAAAACGTTGTCGCGCCAACCGCCGTAGGTCCACATGATTGGCACCAAGGCAAGACACACTGCGGTTAGTGTTTTCAAATCCGGGTGACCTAATTCTGATAACTGGAACACCGTCACCGGAGGTCTGGCCGATGTTGCGCATGCCACTATTATTAGTACCAGCGCCACAACTTTAATCACGGTCAAAACGTTCTGCAGTCGACTGCTTTGTTTTAAACCTAGTAAGTTTGTCGCTGTAAGAATGGCTATAACAGCCAATGCCGCCGGGCGAATCAGACCTCGATCCATGCCGAAAAGTGAACAGCAATACTCGCCAAACATCAGCGCGATAGCAGCTACCGATCCGGTGCGTGTGATCAGGAGTTCCGACCAGGCGAACAGAAATCCGACGACTTTGCCGTACGCCTCTTTGAGGTAGACGTAGTCGCCGCCGCTGTGTGGATGCAATGAAACTAGTTCGGCATAGCAGAGCGCGCCCAGCATCGAGAAAATACCACCCATCACCCAGGCGAACAGAATCCACACGCCTGAGGATAAATGGTTTGCTACTTCTGAAGGCACTCGAAAAATTCCGACACCGAGAACGATGCCGATACTGATGGCGACCGAGTCCCAGCGCCCTAGAATTTTTCGATTGTCAGACAATCACGTCTACTTTGTATCAGACTTGCTCGAATCAAGCTTGGCGAGCGCTTCTTTGGCGGGTTTGAAAGTAGGCTGGATCGTCAGTGCTTTTTCAAATTGGCTCTTCGCCTCGCTCTTCCGTCCCGCTTTTTCAAGATAGTAGCCATATTCCATAACTGCAACTGGATGAAGCGGCTTGGTGATCATAACCTTTTGAAATTCTTTTTCGGCCTCTGCAGTGTCGCCCTTCCGAGAAAGAGCTGTTGCCATTCTGGCTCGAGCAATCGATTCAACAATTTGGTTCTTACCGGCTTGTTTAATCACCTTGCGCTGTGTAGCAATAGCCGTGACGTAATCGCCTTTTGCCGACTGCATCCAACCGATTCCGCTGAGCGGCATAACGTCGTTAGGATTGAGCTTATAAGCGTCTTGATAGTACTTGATAGCCTTATCAGATTCGCCCGAATCAGCATAAACATTGGCAAGGTTCAAACTGGCGGCCTGAAGTTCGTAAGGATTCTTTTGAAGAGAAATACCTTTTAATTCCGATTCAATTGCGGCTGGATAATCGCCGAGATTCTGTTGTACTACGCCCATGTTGATGTACGCAGTTGCCTTGTCTGGCTTGATTTCGGTAGCTCTGCGATATGCTTTTAGGGCGTCGTCCAGGGCTCCTGTTTTCAGATATATTTGACCCAAATCTATTTGAGTACTGAAACTATCAGGTTTAAGTTCTGCTGCTGTTTTGAATTCCTTGATTGCCTCTTCGAACTTACCCTGGTTTGCGTAAATCTGTCCAAGGACAATATGAGGTAGGTGAAATTTCGGATCCAGCTTGATTGCTTGTTTTTCTTCGAGAATCGCGGTCTCATCGAGATCCTTACGAGTCTTTTCGTCAGGCGCAATTGTTCCCAGCCCCGCAAGAACTGCACCAAGAGATTGGTGCGCCGGCGCATTATTGGGTTCCAATCTGATTACTTCTCGATACGCATCTGAAGCCTCTTTGAACTTGCCCTGACGGTGGAAGTCCTTAGCTTTTTTCATTTGAGGATTTAAGTTTGCATCGTCGTTGGCTCGGTCGGCAGCCATGGCTTGACTTGAAGTCGCCACCGTAGTTAGTGCCAACACCAATGCTAGATTTGTTAATTTGGAACTCAATGTCTTTCCCCCTGAATGTAATCGAATTTTTGTTGAATAAACTTTTTTAGCGAGCGCTCAGTAAGCCGCAGCTCCGGCTGTCGAGCCCTGCACGATGGAAACGCCGGATGACGTTCCCAACCTGTCTGCACCGGCTTCAATCAGTGCAACAGCTGTTGCTTTGTCACGAATTCCGGCACTGGCTTTGATACCAAGTTTTGACTTGCCGATGATCTTTCTGAACAGTTTTACGTCATCTACCGTTGCGCCTTTCCCGTCCTTGACGAAGCCGGTCGAAGTCTTAATCATGAATGCATTTGCCTTCAGGCAAGCGTGGACAGCTTGAACTTTTTCATCATCGGTGAGCAAGTCGCATTCGATGATTACTTTGACCGGATGATCATTTGCAGCCTTTACTATCGCGGTAATTTCTTCAGTTACGTAATCGAAGTCGCCACTTTTCAGGGCTCCGATGTTGATCACCATGTCGATTTCGTCGGCACCATCAGCGATGGCATGTTCTGTTTCTTTGACTTTTACATCGGTAGTATTGGCTCCCAGAGGGAAGCCGATTACAGTGGCGACCTGCACTTTCGAATCGCGCAGAGTCCTGACAGCTTGCTTGATGAAACATGGGTTGACACAGACCGCATAAAAATTGTTTTCAGCAGCTTCTTTGCAGAGTTTGTCCACATCTGCTTTAGTTGCATGAGGAGCCAGAAGTGTATGGTCGACGTACCTGGCAATTTCAGTAGACACTGTTAATCTCCTTCGCTGAGGGTGGTCTATTTTGCGGCGGGAATCCACGAATAGCACGTATCTACCGGCATTTAGCTTGAGAACCGGAAGCGTCCAAGCTTGACATTATATCGCTGTTGAGCTTGAAACTAGGCACAGGTGAGAGACTTAATAGAATTCGTATACAAACGCGGAACGGGCGACGCGGTGTGCATCGCGGGAATCCAAGAGGACTTTTAGTGGAAACTAAAAACGCGGAACTGAAAGATGCTCGACTGGAATGCGGGACCGAAATGCCGAGGCCGAATGCAAGACCGACTGTCGGACCCAAGACCGGACCGAATGTCGGATCCGTAATGCTCCTTTGGAATGGCGCGACTGTAATTGAGCCGAAGTGCCGCACCAAAAATCGCGCGAAAATAACACTCTAAACATGAAGGTCTGTTCGCTTCCACCGCACTCATTGTATGTGCAGTAAGCGACTATTTAGTTGGTGAGTACGGCGTGCTACGCCCTCTGGATGCCGATTCCCAGTGGGTGATTTTGCTGTGGTATTCCTGCAAACTCTTCACCGACAAACCGTCTGTTTGAATCGCGGCGATTGATGAGGCCGTGGCGCGAGCGCCGGCAAGCGTGGTGACGACCGGGATGTGATAACTTATCGCCGTTCTTCTGATGATTTGATCGTCACCATATGCGGTGCGACCCGACGGGATGTTTATGCACAAATGAATCTCGCCGTTCTTAATCTGGTCAACCAGGTTTGGTCGGCCTTCAGAAACTTTATTCGTCAGTTTTACAGGTATACCGGCGCGTTCCAGAGTCGCCGCTGTTCCACGCGTTGCTATCAATTGGAAGCCGAGCTGATACAAATTCTGCGCGATTGGAACGATGTCGTTTTTGTACTGGTCGGTTACCGAGACAAAAACGGCGCCTTTGCTCGGTAGCGACTGACCGCTGCCCACCTGCGCTTTGGCGAATGCCAGGTCGAATCTGGTGGCGATTCCCATCACCTCACCGGTCGATCGCATCTCAGGTCCGAGCGAAATCACTGCGCCTGGAAAACGTTCAAAAGGAATGACCACTGACTTAACCGACACATGCGGCGGAATATGCCGTGGAGCCAAACCTAAGTCGGAGAGACTCTTTCCGACCATGACGCCGGCTGCCATCTTCGCCCACGGAACTCCGGTTGCTTTGGAAACGAATGGTATCGTCCGTGATGCGCGCGGATTTACTTCCAGCACGAACAACTCGTCATTACGAACGGCAAATTGAATGTTCATCAAGCCGACGACGTTCAATTCAACAGCGATTGCTTGAGTTGCCTTGCGAATGTCCTCAATGATATTCAAAGGAATAGTTTGAGTCGGCAATACGCAGGTGCTGTCACCGGAGTGGATGCCTGCCTGTTCGACGTGCTCCATGATGCCGGCGATGATGGTCGCTCTGCCGTCGGAAATTGCGTCGACATCGATTTCGACAGCGTTCTCGAGGAACTGATCGATCAAGATCGGGCTTTTGTTGGCGATGTGAAAACCGCGTTGCAACCAGATTTCCAGGTCCTCGCGGTTGTAGATGATTTGCATCGCCTGACCACCGAGCACATAGCTTGGTCTGACCAGTACCGGATAACCGACCTGTTCTGCCGCTTTGATAGCTTCTTCGGAAGTAACAGCCATTGCGCCGGGCGGTTGTCTCAGTCCGATTCGTGTGATCAGATCGCCGAAGCGGGCTCGATCTTCCGCCATGTCGATCGAATCTACTGACGTGCCGAGAATTTTGAAACCTGCGGCTTCCAGTCCGCGACACAACTTCAGAGGTGTTTGTCCACCGAGTTGAACGATGATGCCTTCAGGTTGTTCCACATTGGCGATGTTAATTACATCTTCCAACGTCAGTGGTTCGAAGTACAGTTTGTCAGAAACGTCGTAGTCAGTCGAAACAGTTTCAGGATTGGAATTGACCATCACCGACTCGTAACCCAACTCTCTGAGCGCGAGGCTGGCGTGCACGCAGCAATAATCGAATTCGATACCTTGACCGATTCTGTTGGGACCGCCGCCCAGAATCATCACGCGTGGTTTTTCGGATGGACGAACTTCGGTTTCATCCTCATAAGTCGAGTACATATAAGGAGTAAACGCCTGGAATTCAGCAGCGCAAGTATCGACGATTTTGTAGACCGGCTTCACGCCTAGCTTTTCGCGATGCGCGCGAACCGCTGTTTCATCTGAGTGAACTTCTTCGGCCAGTTGTCTGTCGCTAAAACCTTGACGCTTGAGCGCGAGAAGCTTCTTGGCATCGAGGTCTTCGAGCGTCGATTTGCTTTCGTGCAATTCAAACCAGGAGTCATAGATTGATTTTAAATTGTCGATAAACCACGGATCGATCGCGGTCAAGTCGTGAATTTCTTCAGCTGAGATGCCCGCATCGAAAGCTCCGAAGATATCGGTAATTCGATGAGGACTCGGTCTCGAGAGGCGCGTGCGCCATTCCCAGAAGTCGGCTTCTTTGCGAGACTTGACAGCACTGAAACCGTCCAGTCCCAACTCCAGCCCCCGAAGCGCTTTTTGCATCGCTTCCTGGAATGTTCGACCAATCGCCATTACTTCTCCCACCGATTTCATCATCGTGGTCAAAGTCGTGTCTGCGCCCCGGAATTTTTCGAAGTTGAAACGTGGAATTTTCACCACGACATAGTCGAGCACAGGTTCAAATGAAGCCGGCGTGTTGCGAGTTATATCGTTGGAAAGCTCATCCAGAGTCAATCCGATTGCCAACTTCGCAGCGATTTTTGCGATTGGATATCCGGTTGCTTTACTGGCAAGTGCCGAAGAACGCGAGACACGCGGGTTCATTTCAATGATGACGATCCGTCCATTGACCGGATTGACGCCGAATTGAACGTTCGATCCGCCAGTATCCACGCCGATTGCGCGAATGATCTTGATCGAGGCATCACGCAGTTTTTGATATTCTTTATCAGTTAGAGTCTGAACTGGAGCCACTGTTATAGAGTCGCCAGTGTGAATTCCCATCGGATCGAAGTTCTCGATTCCGCAGACGATGACCACGTTGTCTTTCGTATCGCGGACGACTTCGAGTTCAATTTCTTTCCAACCAAGCACGCTTTCTTCAATCAGAATCTCGCGAACCGGGCTGGCGTTGAGACCATTGGTCGCCATCTCGTCGAGTTCTTCGTGGTTGTAGGCGATACCACCGCCGGTGCCACCGAGCGTGAATGCCGGTCTGATGATCGCCGGGAAGCCGACCTTCTGGGCGACTGCTTGCGCTTCTTGCAGGTTGCGGGCGATACCGGAGTTTGGTACTTCCAGTCCGATTTCGATCATTTTGGCTTTGAACAAATCGCGGTCTTCTGCCAGTTTGATCGCTTCCAGTTTGGCGCCGATTAACTCAACGTTCATCTCTGCCAGGAAACCGGACTCGGCCAACTGACAGGCAACGTTGAGTGCGGTCTGTCCGCCCATCGTCGGCAGCAAAGCCTGCGGACGTTCCTTCTCTATAACCTTACGCGCAACGTCTTCATTGACGGGCTCGACATACGTTCTATCCGCGGTCTCCGGGTCGGTCATGATGGTCGCCGGATTCGAGTTAATCAGGACGACTTCATACCCTTCCTCTCTCAGCGCTTTACAAGCCTGAGTTCCGGAGTAGTCAAATTCGCACGCTTGTCCGATCGTGATCGGTCCCGCTCCGAGAACGAGGATCTTCTTTATATCTGTCCGTTTTGGCATCTTTAGTCTTTTGTGGATTCACTGGCGCCACTAATCAATGACGAGCGCCAGGCACGTCCTGCTCAGTGTACACAAAGACAGTGGCGCGACAGTTATTTCGACCTAACAAAGTTCATCTTTATTAGCTGAACGTTTTGGATCTTGGCCAAAATCCTTTCGAGTTTTGACTATCGGTCAATAAACCTTGAAAGCTCGGCGAGACACCAAGAATTTAATGCTGGACGCTGAAGGCCCAGTATCGGTGCGTTTTACGAAATTCTAACGACTTTGTCCCCGATATTTTTCAGACGCCCAGTTTCAAATGACCCGTCAAGTTGGTATGTCCAAGAAAGATTCGTAAAACTTGAATCACCATCAGTCGGCAGATTTTATACATACCTCACCGTGGGGGATGTGGCTTCCATGTGTCTAAAAAGGTCCCAAGTGAAAATTTCTTCCAAAAATGCATTTGCTTGGATGGTTGCCGGTTTAGCGCTTTTCGCCGCTCAACCGGCACTCGCTGAAGTCGTCAGAGACGACGCTCCGCAAATTGAAGGTCTCACTCATAGCCGAGTCTACGAGTGGCAGGACCGTGACATCAAGCCCAAAGCCGTCGCGATTGCCGTGCACGGTTTGGTTTTGCACGGCGGCGTTTATGACAAAATGGCTCGTGAACTGGCTTCTCAGGGCTTCATCGTCGTCGCTCCCGATCTTCGCGGATACGGGCGCTGGTGCAGAGCTCACGAAAAACGCAACAAACATGGCTGCACTGTTTCGCTCGATAGCGCCACAGTCTCGCCGGTTCAAGGTTTGCCTGCTGAAGTTCGCGCCGAGAAATGCTCGGATTGCAACAATCAATTTGTCAGCTCCTCGTCCGTATCTTATAAGAAGAGTTTCGGTGATTTGAAAGAACTGACCAGAGTTGTCAGAAATCACTACCCTGCCCTGCCGCTCTACGTCATAGGCGAAAGCCTTGGCGCTGGTCTGGCTCTTCACATGGCAGCCGAGATGCCGGACAGCATCGATGGTCTTGTGCTTTCCAGTCCAGCCATTAAGCGCCGCCTCTATATGGAACCGCGCATGGTCATGGATTTGACCGTCTTGATGTTCTCACCGAAGAAGAACGTCGATCTCATTCCTTATATCAAACGTTTTGCGTCGGAAGATCCGACCATCATACAAACCGCTATTCAAGACCCTCTTGTGAGAAAGAAACTGACTGTTTTCGATTTGCTCAGAACATCAGCATTGATCAAAAGCAACATCAAGTTCGCCGACAGAGTGCCCGAGAACATGCCCGTCCTGGTCATTCAAGGCGATCGCGACCGGATGCTGAATTCGAATGGCGTGGTTGTTCTGCTCGACCATTTAAAGTCTAAGGACCAAACGGTTAAATGGTTTCCAGGCAAAGGACATTTGCTGCTCGAGACTCCGCACATTGAAGCGGCCACTATGGACATCGTCTCGAACTGGCTCACAGAGCATGTAAGCGCAGCGACCCTTACCAAGGCGTCCGCGATCAATTCCGATTTAGTCAAGACTACCGCTAACTAAGAACCTCTTCAAACACTGATGAATCCTGGTATTCGCGCGCGTATTCAACGTAGCTTTTCCAGTTCGTTTGCATTCTGCTTTGTTCTGCTTCGCCGATCTTTCGGACAACCTTGCCGGGAACGCCCATGACCAGACTGTTGGCGGGTACGATCGTGTTGGGCGAGAGCACAGCTCCTGCGGCAATCATGCATCCCTCTTCGATGACGACACCGTCAAGAAGCACTGCCCCCATGCCGATCAGACAATCGGACATGACAGTGCAGCCGTGCAGGATCACGCCATGCCCGACGGTGACTCGTTGCGCGATTTTGACGCCATGTTCGTGCGTGACGTGCATCACGCAATTGTCTTGAATGTTACTGTCCTCGCCCACCTCGATAGAGTTGATGTCGCCGCGCACAATGGTGTTGAACCAGATACTGGCTCCCCGAGACAGTTTTACCCTGCCGATTACCGTCGCGGTCGGTGCAATGAAAACGCTCTTGTCGATTTCCGGACTATTTTGCATATAGCGGTAGATCATGGAGTTACTTCCTTAATTTGGAACGCGAGGCCGGACGGTCGAGGTCATAAGTTGAGTCTTAGAAGACTCTAAAGGCATACAGGATAAACGTTTTGGCTTCTGTAAACCTTTTAAACGGTTTATATTTGATCGCCCGAAAAGCCGATGTACTGCACCGATTGGACCTGTTCGTCATCGATCGTGTATTGATTAGATGTGCCGTATATGCCAACTGACGCCATTATGCGTCCAGGGGAATAAACGGGTTTTCTGGTTGCAAAGATGTTAAAATTAAACGCAAGACAAGGAGAGAATGTATATGCCCGTTTTTGAACAACCAATGCGAAAGCTTTTGGGGTCGCTCTCACCAACGATCGACTGGCTCAGTGAAAAAGGCTCAGTAGACGTCGGATCGGTACCCGAAGATCATCTGGATGCTATCAAGCAATTAGAACGCATTGGAGTAGTGCATAAGCGAAACAACCGCTGCTACGAACTCCAAAAAATCAGATTGAAAAAGCTCATGGGCAACCTCGGCATGGAGAAGCTGGCTACTCCAGATGCTCCGAATTTCCCAGAACCAGTAGCAGTTATCTCAGACCTGAACTAACTTTGTACGTTTGTTGTTTGTCTTGAATCAGCCTTTTCTTTTATACAGGCTTGCGTAGCTTCACGTCGAAGCCAGAAGAGCTCGCAGTCGGCGAGTCATATGGATCAGTTCTTCGATATTGATGGTAGATCGTTGCGTTCTCTGGAATGGGATCGCTTGCTTGGTTATTTGTCCGGCGAGGCGCGCTCAGAATGGGCGAAAGAACGTTGTCTCAAGCTTGCCGGCACAGACGACCGAGATGAAGTCGCGCGTCTGATTGAAGAAACCGATGAAGCGCTTTCGATGATCACTCATCGCGCCGCTTTGATGGCCGATGAAATCCCTGATGTCCGCGACATCTTGCGCACTGTGCGAGCACAGGCGCGATTACTTCCGATTGACTTGCTTGCTGTTCGAGAACTGCTGACGATAGCGAAGCAAGTCAAAAATTCTCTGACGTTACTCGAAGACGGCTCCTTTCCTCGTTTATACGAATACATTCCGCGTGTACATCCGATCGATGTTCTGCGCAAAGAAATCGAAAGATGCGTGGACGAACAGGGTGGTATCAAAGATGATGCTAGTTCTGAACTTCGGCATCTGCGCCGGAGCGTGCAAAAGCTGCACTCCGACATACGAAACGAACTATCGCGGCTGATCCATTCTTCAACTGTTTCTAAAGCGCTGCTTGAAACAATTTATACGCAGCGCAACGGACGCTATGTTTTGCCGGTCGATGTTTCTAAACGAAGCACCGTGGATGGTATCGTGCACGATTCGTCGCAATCCGGTCTAACGGTTTATCTAGAGCCGATGTCGGTGGTTGAACCGACCAATAGAATTAGAATCAAAGAAGGCGAAGTCGAGCGCGAGATCGAAAGAATTACAGCGGAATTGAGCCGTCTTTGTTTCGAACATATTGACGCTTTGGTGGAAACATTCGAGACTCTAACCGACCTTGATATGATTCTCGCCCGTGCCCGTCTGGCTTTCAAATACAAAGGCGTTAAACCGGAGTTGAGTGAGGACGATAGTTTTGTCCTCATACAAGCATCGCATCCATTATTGTTATTGCAAAAAGAAAAAGCGGTTGTTTCCAACGATGTGAAATTGGGCGGTGATGAACGCACTCTTGTCATCACAGGACCGAACACAGGCGGCAAGACGGTGCTGTTGAAACAGCTCGGTCTGGTGGCGCTGATGGTGCGTGCTGGTTTATTGATCCCTGCTAAAATCGGATCGAAAGTTCCGTTGTTTAAACGAGTTTGGGCTGACATCGGAGACGAGCAATCACTGACACAGAGCTTATCTACGTTCTCTTCGCACATGCAGAACATCGTCGAAGTAGTTTCGACTGCCGATCGAAAAGTTTTGATTTTACTTGATGAAATCGGAGTGGGCACAGACCCGAAAGAGGGTGCTGCACTGGCAAGAGCTGTGCTGGAGCATTTGAACAAATCAGGCGCGATCACAGTGACGACGACTCACTACGGAGAGTTGAAATTGCTTGCTTACTCTGAGCCTGGTTTCGTAAATGGCAGTCTGGAGTTCGATGAAACCAATCTGCAACCTACATATAAGTTGCGTCTCGGCGTGGCAGGTAGTTCCAAAGGTACGGCGATTGCGCTGCGGCTTGGCCTCGATCGTGATGTAGTGGAACGCGCGCATCAGCTGTTGGCAGGGCGTGAGGAAGAAATCAGTCAAGCGATGGCGGAGTTGGAGCGGCGGACTCAACTGGTTGGCGATCGCGAAAAATCTTTGACCAATGCCGAACAAGCGCTTGCCGGAAAAGAAAAATCATTTGATGAAACGTCCAACCAGTTGCTTCAAGAAATTGAGGCGAAACGTTCTGAATACGCCTCGCAGTTGAATCAACAGTTTAATGCAGCACTGGGTGACATTAAGAATTTGACTAAAGAGTTGCAGGCGACGCCGAGTTTGAAACACGCCCAGGAAGCCAGGGAGAAGATCGAGTCGATCAAAAATGATCTGGGTTGGATGAAAGCGCCTTCGCATTCAAAGTCATCTAATAAGGATGATGCGCATGTTCCAATCAGCGAAGGGCAACAGGTCAAAGTTTTGTCGCTCAATCAAGTCGGCATCGTTGAATCGCTTGTCGGAGGCGACAGCGACAAGCGTCAGGCGACTGTTCGGCTGGGCAACATGCGAGTCAAAGTCGCTCTCGATGAGCTGCAACCGTTCAGTAAGACTGCGCAGAAGAAAGCGCATTATAAACAGCATCAGTCCACTGCCAAAATTAGCGAACGCGTTCGCCCCAGTGAGAAGACGATGGATGCGTTTATTCGAACGTCATCGAATACGCTCGACTTGCGTGGCGAACGAGTTGACGCTGCTCTTGCCAAGTTGGACCGTTTCCTCGACACCTTGAGCGTTGAAGGCATCAGTCCGGCGATGATTATTCATGGACACGGCACGGGTGCCGTTAAGAGCGCGTCGCGTGAGTTTCTGTCCACCTGTCGGTACATCGCAGGATTCCGTCCCGGTGAACTGTATGAAGGCGGCGACGGTGTCACTATCGTGACGATCTGATCGTTGCTTGTCTTCTTTCCGGAAAACTCGTCAGAAAAAATGCCGGAAATTCTGACAAATTTACCTGATCGCTATCTGCCGTATCCAGACTTTTGGGACCAGAATCTTGATCGCCGGAAAACCTTTTGCGTTCAGGCTTGTCCAAAAATTTTGCAGCGCGTATAGACATCTTGAACAGCTCATCGGAATGCCCGAAAGGTTAAAACAGTGCCTCTTGACAGCCTTGATACGTAGTTTCCCCATCTACAAATCAGGGCATGTTAAATAAGCTGGGCACACGATGGGATTAGTGTCAGTAATTCTGCGTTTTTTTTGGTGAGGTTTCAGGCGATGGTAGATAAACCGGCAGCAGGCGACGATAAGAAGGTCGCTGCACCAGCAGCAACGGATCAGGCGGCTACAACTCCAGAACAACCTGGTAATGAGTCGTTGTTTGATAAGATCATGCGCGAGGATAAGCCCGCGGCCGCAGCCGAAAAGCCGGCTGGTGGCGACAAAGCTGCCGAAGAGAAAGTTGCTGCTGAGAAGGCTGCCGCTGAGAAAGCTGCTGCTGAGAAGGCCGCTGCCGAGAAGGCTGCTGCTGAAAAAGCCGCTGCTGAGAAGGCCGCTGCCGAGAAGGCTGCTGCCGAAAAAGCGGCTGCTGAAACACCGGACAGCATATTCTTCGAAGAACCATCTGATCCATCAGCTGTAGTGGACACACCAGTGCCGCCCGCAGCCGGAGCTGACAAAGCCGTACCGCCTGCAGCCGCGAATCCGGAAGCGCCTGTCGACGCAACTGTTCCGCCAGCAGCCGACAAAGCTGTTCCACCAGCAGCCGCAACTGACCAGGCTGTGCCTCCAGCTGGAGCTGACCAAACCGTGGTCGCCAAAGATGCACTCGCTGACGTCGTAAAACCAGAATTTAAAGCAACCGTCGATGACAAAATCGAGAAGCTCAAAACTCACATCAATAATGGTGCCAGTTTACTTGCCGAAGGCAAAGTCGATGAAACAGTCAAAGCTTATAGAGCTGCTGCCGATTTGGTTTCGCCTGAAGAGCAGAAATTATTTTTACAAGAACAAACTAGAGTTGGCGAGCTGATCAAAGCCGAGAGGCTCAAGCCGACCGAACAACAAGATGCCAAAAAACTCGAAGAGATGAAAACTCTCGAACTCAATTTGCGCACGCTCGGTCGCGTCGATATTTTCACAGAAACCAATGCTGGTTTGATCTATACGCAAACCGGTGACCTGGCTAAAGCAGGCGAAGCGTTTGCCAATGCGTTCAAGAACGAAAAGGCTATGGTCGATGAGAAATTGCTGCCGGATCTTTACCTATCAAAGGATCCTAACCTTGGCGCGCGGATTGCTGAAATCAGCAAGAACACCGGCGTTGACGTGAAGAAATTGATGGCGACTTCTGTTGAAAGCGCCGGACTCGATCCGAAGCTCGTTGGTCTCGATACAGGTCGTGGACCACCTGTCCCGGACACAATAGTGGTACCGGACAAAGCGACAGCAGAACGAGCCGGATTCGAGCAGGGACCTCCTGCCCCTGGAGCCGACAAGGCTCAACCTGTGGCGGCACCGGACAAACCAGCACCAGCTGTTGCTGTATCTGACAAAGCACCACCTGCGGTGGGAGCTGATCAGCCACCAGTAGTGGTACCAGGCGACAAAGCAGTATTAGCCGCACCAGTAGTTGGAGACGCCAAAGCGGCACCAGAAAAAGCAATTGAAGCAGCCGTAGTCTTCTCTCCGACAGACAAAGCTGGAAGAACTCCACTAGAGCGTGTTGGTTTCTACCTAGATCAAGCCAACGAAAAGCAAACGCTGACAGCGGAGATGCGCAAAGAAATCGAAGCGGCGATTGCTGATGCGGACAAAGGAATTTCGCCTAAACTGCAAGTCCTAGAGAAGCGTGAAGCAGAACTCCGGATCAACCGTGGCAAGCTTCTTGAGGCACCAGTTTCAGGTACGACGGAAAAACTTGGTGACGCAGTATCGAGAGTAGACAGCGTTATTCTCGGAACTTTTGAAGAGCAAGTTAAAGATGGCAACACTTTTGTCGTTCAAACCAAAGCTGGTTTAATCGACAAACTGAATCCTCCTGCCGATTACAAAATGTCGGAGGAGATCAAAGCTGCGGTGCCGCCGGCTGAATACAAGCCATCCACAGCGAAGCCAGCTGATTCCAAACTTTCGGATGCAGACTACAGAACCGAATCCTTTAGAAATGATTTGCGCTCCCAGGAATACCGACGCGGCGTTCGCTCGATGTACACCGCGCTCGACGAGTCCATGAGCGAAGCGGCTTACAAAGACACGCTCGGCAAATTGAAGAGCGTTCTTCCAGCTGACAGCAAAGCATTGGTCGACGCTCTGACCGAGCGCGACAAAGCGACAACGGAAATCAGGCCGGTTCAATTCGAATTGAATATGACCGTCGCCAGAATTCCAGCTGAGAAAAATCAATCAGCGATGGCTCGTGCCATGTACGGTGACGTGCTCAGCACAGCGAATGAACCTGATAACGCGAAGAAATACTTCAGCGAAGCGTATGCCTGGAATCAACTGCCTGCGCAAACTGAAGAGTTCCGCACCATGGCTATGATGGCAGGTGCAAATCCGACCGATCTGCTTGATGCTGCCGTAAAACAAAACGAGAATCGTGGTGGTGCTAAGCACGGAAAAGCTCTTGAAGTCGAGAACTTACTGCAGGAAGCCAATTTGATCTATGCGTCGGCTACTGCAGATCGGAAAGCCGATGTGGCAAACAAGCTCACAGGTTCTATTGAAAAACTTCAAAAAATGTCAGATACGGAAGCCTCTCAAGTTGAGGCCCGCTCCCAGGCTTTGCTTTCTGGCTATGAAAAGGCACTGCCTGCCGACGAGAAATCGAAGACCGAATTAAAGGGACTCGAACGAAAAATGGATGCTGCTGAAGCTTCATTCACTGATCCTGAAAAAGCGTTGGTGGAAGCCTCTCTTGACCCGACAACCTCGCCGGAAGATCGGGCCAGGGCGATAGAAGAATTGAAAAAAACTCAAGGACAATGGGTCACCGATCTGGATAGCTACAAAGAGATCCTTGGTGATAAAGGTCAGGCGTATACCGAAGTTAAAGCGAAAATCACTCTACACATGGTGGACGTCAGTAAGAGCACTGAGAACTTGTTCTATTCCAGAGCAATTCAAGCAAACATGCTCAATGAGACCGGCAATAAAGATGGTGCCAAAGCTAAATTGACCGAAGCTTTTGGATCCGTTCCAGCCGGCATGCGCGCCAAACTTTTGGAAACTCGTCCGAAAGTGGTCGAACTCAGCAACGGCATCGGCGTGGATATCAAGGCTATGCAGGCGCTCCCTGAACCGACGCGGGCTCCGCTCGAAGCGGCAAAACCACCGGCGGTGCCAGCCGCTGCAGTCGACGGACAACCACCAGCTGCCGGTGCTGACAAACAGCCACCAGCTGCAGTGGCTGAAAAACCAGCCGGCGCCGATCAACCGCCAGCAGGCCCGGAAAAAGTTGAAGCTGCTCCTGCCGCGGTCGAACAACCAGCAGGAACAGACATTCCAAAGGGACGCCAAGTTCCAGTTCCTGGAGCCGACAAGCGTTTCCTCCAATTGGATGATGCCGAACTCGACAAGAGAATTTCCGATAAAACCGGAAAGCTAGAGCAAGTCGAAGAAGTTAAGGACATGTACAAAGAGTTGATCAGACGCTATGAGTCTGATCTGACAAAGGCACAGTTCGCAGAATCAGTTCCTGCGATGAAGCTGATCTCCGATGCTCTCAAGGCTGGAAAAGATCTGTCCGGACCGCCGGAAAAGCGCGTCGTCGGCACAGAAGAGCTGTCGCCGGAAATGCGCTGGAATTTCCACCGTGCGGTTTTCGCCGACATGGAAACCATCAACAATCAGATCCGCATTCGTCAGGAGTACTCTCAATTCCTCAAGGGATCGGAGCAATTCGCAGATGCCGCCAAGATGGGCGAAGAAGCTCGCGAATATGCCGAGCGGCTGATGAAGGACTTCGACGTCGATGGCAAGCCAGTTAAAGTTATCGATTTGATGCAACAAGAAGCAGACAAATTGGTCACCGATCAGGGCGTGATTCTCGACCCGTTGAAACGTCAGGGGATGGACAAGGCCAGCTGGATTCTGATTGGCACCAACCTCGACAACGGCGCATTGAAAACGCCGATCAACACCAACAAATTCTTGGCTCAGTTGTACCTGGGTACCGAGATTATTCCTAAGCTCAATGCCGATGGAAAGGTCGTCGGCATCCAAGATATCCAGTTCGGAAAATCTAGTGCATTCAAACCGCAATTGGCTCTTGAAGCATCTAACCGCGCCCTGGATTACACCAGACAGATTCTCAAATTAGACCCTCTTGATGCCAAAACTGCTAAAGAGAATCCAGGTGTCGCCTCTTTGTTCGGTGTCCTGGCCGAAGTGGTCGAGAAGCCTGAGAATTACAAACTCTATGTTGGTAAGGAAGGTGAAACCTTCACCAATGAGAAGGGCGAAGTCCGTACACTGAAGGGCGGAGAGCTGGTCGGGAAGAACGACAAGGGCATTCCGATCTTGATTGAGGCTCACAGCGTTCAAAATCTGAAAAATCAGATTAAGAAAGACAGCACCATCGATAGTTTGATCACTAACGCGGTCTTAACAGTCGGTGTGGTATCAGCAATCAAATTGACGCGCAACCCGAAAGTCGCGGAATTCTTCGAAAAGGGACTGGGCAAATACGGTTCGCACGCAGGTGTGGTAGCCAGAGTAGCCACCTACTCAGGTATCGCGACCGCCGGCGTCATGGGTCGTCACTACGGCTACAAGGCCATGACCGGTGTCGAGGAAAGCTGGACTGACAGTGCCGTTCACGTGGTTGGATCGGTTGCCGCAGCAGAAGTCGGTGGACGCCTGTCCGGACGTGGAAGTTTCATAACCGGTTCCACAGCCGGTCCTCGTCAGTTCGCCAAATTCAATGAAACCGCATCAGCCGAATTCCTCAAGAAACAAGGCTACGAAACGACTGGTCAGGTCATGGACTTGCTCAAGTCGCAAGGCTTCATCAATGAAGCCAAACAGTTTGTCGGTATGCCTAGAGGCACCAAACTGTTAGCCGAAGGCGGAGCCATGGAAGGCAAGGTTTTGGAAGCCCTGCAGAAGGCCGAATTGCGCGGTGCCCGCATGGGCTCAGTTGCCGAAGCGATCATGAAGGATGCAAAAATGTCGAGCGGCGTCAAGCCGGATCTGTTGGCAGCTCGCGTCGCCAAAGCCGACGCTGGTGGTCTCCAGACCGTCGACGATTTGCAACGCTTGATCGAAGCCGATCAAAAAGCGCTCCAAGACCTTGCCAAACACACCGAAAGTGCCGGTGAGAAGATTAAGGTAGCCGATGCGGTGGCCGGACATCCTGATGCAGCGGCCTTGCTTGCGACAGCAGAGAAATACGGTCTGAAAGACATAGGCGCAGTCAAATCTCTGGCTGCCACTACAGAGAAGATTGGATTCGATAAAGTCTTCCCTAAATTGGCAGAAATGAAATCAGCCAACATCATAACCGGCACCACCAAGTTGACCGATGCTGTAGCCATGGGCACACACGCACTGGAAGGACCTGGCTTGCAGCGCATGCTCAACATGGTTCCAGCCGGAGAACGCGCTGGTTTGCTGACCGAAAAAGCATTGAAGGAAGTGATGGCGGCTTCGCCTATCACCGGTCAACGCAGTGTGATCTCGAGATTGCGAGACGGTGTCGGCACAGTGAAGAGCGGTTTCAACACGGTCACGACCAGAGAAGGTTGGAACACTATGCGCACCGCCGCTGGTGACGTGCTCTCTCCTCTGGGGACGAAGAATTTCTACACGCAAACCATACCTGGCGCGGCCAAAGATGGAATTGTTTTTGGTGCTACCAAACTCAACGACGCCAGAAAAGTGGTCACCGGACGCCTCGAGTTTCGCTCGATCGATCCATCCAAAGCTACTCCTGAAGCCCTTTCCAGAGCTCGTTTCTCAAGCGGCTTCTACGGTGGCTTGGGTGCAGCCGGCACATACAACACGGTTGTTAAACCATATGATATGACCGGTCAAGTTTTTGGTGTCACGCTTCCTCAGTACGGCGGAGACGGCAAACCACACGCCATCTTCACTAACCCGCAAGGCGAAGACATGAAGTGGATGGAAGCTCTGAGAGAGTCTCACTTCCCAACCATCACAGGCATCGATCAAGAAAAACTGCCATGGTACGCAAAAACCTTCGTTGTGCCTCTGGCAGAGGCCGCTCTTGGAACACCGGGTCAAGCCTTGTTCGGTTCCGTCTTCCTCAAACCAGGCGCGATCTATAAGCCTGTCTGGTCCAATCCGGAAGCTGGTCCGTTCAAGAAATCGATGCAGTCGTTCTTCCCGTTGTCTCCAACCAGATGGAACAACTGGAATGCCGGAGCCTTCTCCTCACCGACAATGGCAACGGGCGGCATATTCGCAGGCTCGATGCTGCCTGCCACCATAGACGGTGCCGGACCAAGACTGGGCGTCAACAAGTACAAAGAGATGCTGAGAAATGCACAGGGCGACATCACGAACAAAGAGCTGCCAAAACAGCGCACCAATCTAGATGATCTGCAGTTGCCGCCGGCTGCCGAGATGAAGCCTCAGGAAGTTCAACCTGCTCCTGTTGAGCAAGTTAAACCAGCCGTCGTCCCACCGGCAGACGCCACAAAACCAGCGGGCGCCTATCTGGAAGAAAGAGGAGTGGCACCGAAGAAGCCGGTCGTGGCTCCTAGAACAGGCGACAAGCCTCTGCAGGAAGAGCCACCTCCTCCAGGGTCCGGTCTGTGATAACGACCGAATCGCACACACAATCGTAGTTTAGTTCGCTAAACCACACCAGAAATAAGGCCCGGCGAAAGCTGGGCTTTTCTTTTGATATTGCTGATATCGTCGGACTCGCGTCAGTGCTGCAATTTCGAGCTTTTTTTGCGGTCTAAAAATGTCCAATTCCGGGCATGTAATGTATAGATTCTCCTACCCCAATCCCCGGCGAAAGCCATTACAATTTCTGAGGTCTCCCCGAAATGGGTAACGAGAAGCCTGAAGCTCTACAACCGAGCAAAACAACTGAGACAATACTTCCGGGCGAAGTCGATGATAACGACGATGACGCGCCGTCGCAGACCCCACTCCAACTGGACGCTTATAAACCAGCTCCGGTGACGCCAGCAGCTGAAGTCAAAGGTGAGCCCGTCAAAGACGCCGCCACAACTGTTGGCGCTGTGCCTGAGACCGCTCCAGCCGTCGCTCCTGAAGAAGTGGCTGCTGCCGCAGCACCTGCAGGCGCGCCCCAGGACCTCGTCGCTCAAGCCGGCGATCCTCCGCCTGATGCTCCAGCCGAGAAGCAGGTCGTAACCGACAAGGCCGAAGCTACTGATGCTAAAGCAGATGAGCCCATTGATCCTTACGAGCATATCGACAATGCTCAGCTGTTAAAAACTGAACTGGAGACGCTCGCCGCGCAAGACAGAAAGCCGGACGAGATTATTGAAGTTCGCATCAATGGCGAAGACAAGAAAATGACCGTCGCCGAGCGTGTGGCACAGCTGAAGACCGGAATGGTCGCCGAAATGGACCTGGCTAGAAAAGGTGCTGATTCACTTCGCATGGTTGGTGATGCCACCAACCCCGGTATCGACGATATCGCCAAAATGAACAAGGCTGATCGCGATAAATTGGCTAAAGAACTGGGTCTTGATATTGCTCTAGTGACTATTGATTCGCTTGGAAAGGAATTTCAAAAAGCGGCGGGCAATCAAGAACGCCAGGGCAAAATAAACGAACTGGCCGAGGCGATGCTTACTCGCGATGCCTTGACTCGACTGCATTTTGCACCGATGACCGTACGTATGGTGGAAGCCGAGTTTCGTGGTCGCGGATATCTCGATCCTTCGATGAAACTGAATGATACGATCTCGGACGAACAACTCAAAAAAGCATTCGATACTTTCAACAGCGCCACGCAGCCGGGCGCTCCAGCTGACATCGCCGCATTCGGCGACGGCAAAGAAGTCAGAGAAGCAAAAGAAGTCTATAGTACATCCGCTCGCACCCTGGATATCCTCAAGCTGGATCAGCAGCAGAAGCGCGGTCTGTCGGTCGTCGAAGAGATGAATCTGGCGACCAAGCCCGGCGAAGATCCGGAAACTCACTATAAAAAAGCAATCCAGCTTGCCGACACTCTCAACGTGGGTTATCTCGCCAACGCTGCCTACAAGCCGGAAAACAAACAGGATAATATCTCTCAGGAGATAGTCGATACGATAAGAATGGGCAGCCATGCTCGTTTAAAATACGCTGATTTTCTGGCTGGCCAGAAGCGATTCCAGGAAGCACAGGGCTTGATGGCGCAGGTCAAATCCGATTCGCCTGAGCTGATCTATGCGATGGAAAACGATCAGCCTGTTTATCGTAAATATGACAATGGGAAAAAATCGTACGAAGAACTAGACAGAAAGGTCACCCTGGGTATTACTGTCAATCCTTCGACATTCGAAATTGCCAATAACAAGCTGTTTGACAAACTCAACAAAGGCAAGATTGGCACTCCGGAAGACAGCGCCAAATTCGTCGAGCGTTTGCAAAAGGGCGAGTTAGCCACCGACGCAGAGAAAGTCGCATTCCTGCAGTCCGATGAAGCCAAGTCCACAGAAGCTTTGAAGGTGATGAAACTTTACCGCGATCAAGCCAAGCTCGATGTCGCGGACGCCAACAAAATTCTGGACAAGGAAGTCGAAACGGTAGAAGCGAGCAAGAAAAAGTTTGAAGGTCGCGACCAACTCACCAAAGATGAAGAAGTCGAAAAGGCGCGTATGGAGCGCGTCATCGCTTCACTCAAAGCAACAAAAGCTGAGCGCGAAAATTACGTCAACCGAATCGACGCACTCACCGACTTTACCGAAGGCGTAGTTCATCTTTCTCAAGGCGGAGCCAAGAGCGCTCATCCATTGTTTGAATCAGCGCTGGCTAAAGATCCGTCACTGGATGCTGAATTCGCCAAGGCGAAGCTGACCAACCCAGATGCAAAAACACTTACAGAACTTTCCAAAATGACTGACGATTCCTGGAATGGATATTGGGAGCGCAATTACAAAAAATTCGCCATCGCAGGAGCCGCCGCAGTCGGTACCCTGTCCGGCGTTGGTTTGATCGGCCTGTGCGGCTACGTCGGCGCCGGTGTTACGACAACTGCAGTAGTCGCCACTACAGGTGGTGCTCTGGCTGGTGGTGCAACGAGTTGGGGAATTCACAGAACAGTCAACGAGAAGGCCGGTTGGCCGGAGTTTCGTGATGGCGCCAAAGTTGGTGGCTTGAGCGCAGCTCTGGTGGCCAGTCCGTGGGCCGCGCAAGCATATCGCAGCCAGGCTGTTACCGGTTTCGGGCGCAATGCAATCGCAGCGGATGCTGTTGCAACCAGCACCGTCAGTAATATGGCCAGCAAAATCGGTATCACAAGAGGCACTCTGGTTGGCAGCCTTGGCATGTCTTACACATTTGCAGCAGGCGATGTTTACTTCGGCAAAAAGCCGATTGGTAAGGCGATTATAGATGGCACCAAAGAAGGCACTTTCAACACTCTGCTTTTGGGAATCTCTCGAGGTTGGGGTCTGCCGGTGGAAGGACAGACCGCGATCGCTAAAGCGACTATGATCAACAAGACAAGCGTCGGATTAGGATTCGGACTGCCGGCCGCTTCAAACGCGATGGCGATGGCTTTCGACGGCAAATCTTTCCAAGATGCCGCTACCGAAACACTAAGAGATGGAACTCAGAACACTCTGATGTTTGGTCTTATGGGCAAGATGAAAGTTACCGAACCAGGCAAGATGACTGGGCTCAACCGCATCGGACTCAACAAATGGACCGCAGCCGGTGGACTCACAATGGGCGGTTTGGCGCCGGCTAAAAATTATTTCGATGGCAAAATCACTGGAGATCAAGCCCTCAAAGACTGGGCGACGAACAGCTTGATTGACACCGCATCTTTGATGTTCTTGAAAAAATACGGTTTATCCGATCACGGAACTGGCTCGAGAATCGCAGCTCCCACCATGGGCGATACCATGGGTTACGCTAAACGCGCATTCCTCATGCAGGAGTCCTGGAACATAGCGGTCAGCGTCGGCACCAAACAACTGGCGCACGACCTTGGAGGCAAGGGTTACTACATCAAGGACCACGGAAGCGGCTTCGTCGCGCCTCTGATCGCGGACTTCTTCGATCGCCACTATCCAGGTCTTGATCCTAAGCATCCAGGCGATGCCAAAGAAATCCAACGGAAGATCGACGGCGATTTGCAAACACCTTTAACCAGCACCCTGCATGTGGACAAGAAAAACGTCGACCCTCTACAGAATGGTCAGAAAAATGGACTGTTCTTCGACTACAGCAAAAAGCCGCCTAAGCCGCAAAAGTAGGCGGTTCAATTTTAAAATCGAAACGCTGCACACCGGAACTTCCCAAAACTCAAGGATTGTTCTAGCACTGGACTGGGTGTTGAAGCCATTGGTCTGACCTGTTTAACCGGGTCAGTCGTCCAAAAGTGAGCGCAGCTCAGACTTTGTCGCATTAATTGCCCTGGTTTTGTCCTTCCATATTCTTTCTAATGGGCTGCCAGGGCAGGCGTTTCACAAATTTGTCCTGAAAAGTGTCCAAAATGGGTATGTACCGTATAGAACTCGTAGTCAGGGGACTTCAATATCACAACTTTACGGGTTTGAGGGCAAGGTTTTGGCAGGTACAGGATTAGAACTAGGGAAGAAGGCGGGCGCCGATAAGGCGACTGCTACAGCTCAGGACGATGCGACGACAGCTAGCCCACTGCGAAGCCAGGTGGATAGCGCGCTTGCCAGTCCTCCGAAGCCTGCGGATAAAACCAGAGAAGTTGCCGAGAAGCCGACCGAGGCTCCCAAGGACAGCGGCGAACCGGACGATCCGTACACTCACACTAACCGCGTCAAAGCACTTACTACTCAACTCGACCAACTCACAGCATCCGGCAAGAAGCCTGATGAGGTGATAACCGTCGATAACAAACAGGTCAAGGTCAAAGATTTCGTCAAAGACGTCAAAGGGTTGATCAAGACTGAACTGGAAGCAGCGAAGAAAGCATCGGCTGCGATCAATCAAGAGACCGTCGGCACCTACGTCAATTCCAACATTGCCGACAAGAATGCACTTTCTCAAAAGCTTGGCCTCGATCCTAAAGTTGTTTCGCCGGAGTTGTTGCAGGCAGAGCGTGTCAAAGCCGCGAACAATCCCGAGCGTCGCACTCAAATCGATCAACTCGATTTGAATTTGCAAGAAAGAGCCGCTATGGAAGCGCTTCGTCACGCACCGGCTTATGTCAAATTGCTGGAAGCTGAAGTGACCGCTAAAGGTTTCGCCAGACCAGAACTGGCTCTGGGTCAGGAAGTCTCGGCTGATGATACACGTAAAGCTTTTGAACTGCTCAAACTGGCAGGCAACGAAGACGCTGATTTGAAGGCCACCGACATTTACGCTAAAGCTGAATTGTCAGTCGGCATGACCTTTGCGAGCTTTCAACAAGAGCGCAGTCAGAAAATTATTGAATTGATGAGAACAGCTACCGAAGCTGGAAACGATGGTAAAAAACACACAGTCACCATCGACGGCAAAACTGTAGAACTCGGTCAGGAAGACCTTCTCAAAGAAGCCAACAAGCTTGCCGACAAGATTAATGTTGGTTGGGTTGCCAGTCAAGCAATGTTGCAACGCAATCAAGAAAACGGCACCGCGACTGAATTGATGAACATCGTTACTGTCGCCAGTTTCGCTCGTTTGGACTATGTCAATTTCATGTCCACTCACGGACAAATCACAGAAGCGCAAAAGCTGTTCACTCAAGTGAAAGCCGATACGCCTCACTTGATTTACAATCCGGATGGCAGTTACAGAGATCAGAGTCTGCAGACTCTGGACACCAAATTAACTCTTGGAGTGAACACTGACGGCGCCGATTATCAGAGCGCTCAAAGTCGTTTTCTTCATGCCATCGAGAAAGGCAACATCAATGCGGATCCGGCTAAACCGGGTGAGTCTGCGACCGAATTGCTCGATCAAATGAAGGTTCTCAATCAGCAATTCAAGCAAGAAATGGAAGCATCCAACAAAGAGATGCAGACCAATAGACAAGACCTCTTGAAGCGTCAACTAGAGATGGAGAAGCAAACCACTCGGTCCGATGCTGAGAATGTCGAACTGGGAAGATTGAAGCGTGAAATCGAAGTTATCGATTCGACCATGCAGCAGAGAACCGCTTACTTCGATCGTCGCGAGAATCTTGGCACCTACATGGAAGGCAGCTGGCTGGAAGCAAAAGAAGACTTCAGCGCTGCGCACAAAAAATACAAAGAATTCGATTCGAAAGAACAAGATGCACAACTCAAAAAGGATCTCGACATCGAAGGCAAAACCGACAGAACTCAAGGTGGTTTTGCTGGTTGGTGGCATCGTAATAACGGTTACATCGCCGTAGGCGCTGCAGTCGTCGTCGCAGCTGCTGTGACTGTAGGCACCCTCGGCGCAGGGTCTGTGCTCGGCGCTGGCCTGGTTGGTACGGCGCTACTCGCCACCGCTGCTGGTACCGCTGGCGGAGCCGGCGCCCACTGGATGGTCGAGCGCACCGTCAACAAAGATGCCGGTTGGGACAGCGCCTGGAAGGGTGCAAAAATCGGTTTGATGACTTCCGGAATGATCGTCGCTCCTTGGGCGACCGGTGCCAGAGCTGCTGGTGCCACTGCCGTAGCCGCCGGCGGCGAAGGTGCTCTGGCGACCTCTACTGCAGTTGCCGCTAACACGACTAACATCGGTCGTGCACTCGGTATGGCAAGAACTGTTGGTCTGACCAAGTCCAGTCTCGCCACCGGGTATGGTATCGCTGCTGTCACCGAGGGTGGTGACTACGCTCTGGGTCACAAGAGTGCAAAAGATGCTGCTGTCAGTTTTGGTATCAAAGGTTTGTTTGGCTCGATGATGATCGGTCAAGCTGCTAAATGGGGCGCTGTATCAGAAACGGCAATAGCAGCCAATGCCGCTAAGTCCACGATTCCGAATGCAATTGGTTTTAGTGGTAAAAATGCGGCAATGGGTTACTCGGTTTCGGGTGTTATGGAAGGCTACAATTATTTTAGTGGTCAGAAAACTCTCGGCGATGCCACCAAAGACTTTGTTGTTGGTGGAGCCGCCAACACACTCACTCTAGGTGTTCTGCGCAAATACGGCTTGTCTGACACTGTCGGCAGAGCCGCGACCGCTAACTTGCAAAATACTCGTTATGCGGCTCAGGCGATTCTGCTCAATGAATCCTTCGGTGCTGCCAACGACATCGTTAATACCCAATATATCTCGCACGATATTCTTGGCAGATCGACATTCGCCAACGAATCCGGTGCTAGTAGCTTCTTCATCAGCCCACTGGCTTCCGACTTCTACAGACGCAACATGACAAACGGATTGAATCCGCTGCATTCAGGCGAACTCAAGCGTTTCCGTAGCAACCTCGATGCGTTCGGTGATGATTTGACTTCCACAATCGGAGTCGATCAGAAATTCATCAGACCATATCTAATTAATCAAAATGGAATCTTCGATCAGCCCGCTCCGCAGACTGAGCAAAGATAATCGTTGACGAATCTGGTTGAAACGGAAGCATTCGTTGAAACATCTAAATTAGTCATAGCAAATTTAGATTTGCGAACTCTCATTAAGAACTGCATGTGAGCCCGTAAACAAAAGGGTTGCCAACTTTCTAATGCCATATACTTGTGGGCATGACTGAGCTTTCGGTGATCATTCCGGCATTTAACGAGGAAGCGAGGCTGCCTCGCACACTCGACTCGGTATACACCTACTTATCAAAACGCGGTACCGCATTTGAAATCATCGTTGTTGACGATGGCAGTACCGATCATACTGTCGATGAAGTCGAGACATTTGCCGAGACTCATCCGAACGTGCGCGTGATTCAATATGCGCCCAATCAAGGAAAAGGTTATGCCGTGCGCACCGGCATGCTGGCTGCCCGCGGGGCGAATGTTCTATTCAACGATGCCGACGGCGCGTCGCCGATAGAAGAAATTGTCAAACTTGAAAAGAGCATTGCCGATGGTGCCGACATCGCCATCGGAAGTCGCGCGAAACCTGATCAGACGAGGAAAGTCGAGGCGCTTGTCTACCGAAAGTATATCGGAAATACATTCAATCTATTGGTTCGTGGTTTAGTGTTACCGGGCTATCATGACACTCAGTGCGGGTTTAAGATGTTTCGCCACAAGGTGGCTCAGGATATTTTTTCGGTGTCAGCGATGAATGGTTTTGCATTCGATGTTGAGCTGCTGTATATCGCCAGGCTTCGTCATTACAAAGTCGATGAGATCGCGATTAATTGGACGAACATTGATGGTTCCAAGGTCAACGTTTTAACGGACTCGCCGAAGATGTTGGTTGAGCTCTTGAAAGTGGCTGTTGGTGCGTGGTTTGGAAAGTACCGACCACTTAGGGGAAGAAAGTAATTTCCGGTTATTTGTCTAAGTCGCGGCTTTGGCCTGAACTTCCAAGAGAACCTTCAACACTTGATCGTGGACTAAACCATTGGTCGCAAGGATGAAACCCTTGTCGACATCCAGTTTGTTGCCTTCCAGATCAGTGACGCGGCCGCCTGCTTCTTCGACGATTAAACTGCCTGCGCCCACATCCCATGCGGCCAGACGTTTTTCCCAGAAGCCATCGGTCCTGCCGGCGGCAACGTAGGAAAGATCGAGAGCGGCACTGCCATCGCGTCTGACGCCGTGCGATAAGTTTGTCAGAGTGGTGAATTCAACCATGTTGTTCAAAGATGTGCCCCGCGAATCAGGCGGAAAGCCAGTCACTAAGAGGCTATTCGAAAGTGAGTCGACTGTTGAAACTTTGATCTTCTCATCGTTCAAGAATGCACCTTCGCCTTTGGTTGCGTAAAACAACTCGTCGCGAATCGGATCGTAGACCACGCCGAGCGCCATCTCGCCTTCTTCTTCAAGACCGATCGATACACAGAAGAAGGGATAACTGTGGGCATAGTTTGTGGTTCCATCGAGCGGATCGATGAGCCAGCGCCGCTTGCTTTTGGTCTTTGACGCACCGCTTTCTTCGGCAAGAATGGCGTCGTCCGGAAAAGCGCCGCCGATGATCGAGAGAATCAGCTCCTCTGAAGCCTTGTCGACGTCCGTGACCAGATTGAAAGCGCTCTTGTAGTCAATAGAGGCAATCTGCCCCATGCGCTCCTTGATTAGCCCGCCAGCCTCTAACGCGGCGCGGAACGCGACTGTACGCTCTTGTTTCACCGTTTAATTCCTTCCAAAATCGACCGACTCAGCGGGTTATCTTAGAACGTTAACAGCACGCTTCTTAATTAAAACTACCTAACTGCATACTCTATGTAATATTATTCGTTATACGACAGCAATCACGCCGATTGCTCGTTGTGCGTCGCATGCCAGATCCGGAGTTAGATCATGAGCGAAAAATCGTCCTATCCAGTCAATTTGCCAAAAACCGACTTCCCCATGAAGGCGAACAGCTTCACGCGTGAAGTTGAATTTCAAAAAATCTGGGACGAGAAAAAGATTTACGAGCAAAACCTTGCCAATCGTGACAAGTGCGAGAAATTCGTCTTGCACGATGGACCGCCGTATTTGAGCTCCAATCAGATTCACATCGGCACGGCGCTCAATAAAATCCTCAAGGACATCATCACGAAGTACAAGGCGCAGCGCGGCTTTTACGCGCCATATGTGCCTGGTTACGACAGCCATGGTTTGCCGATTGAGACAGCTGTAGTTAAGAACGTAAAAGGTGGTCGCAACGCCATCTCCACCGTTGAGCTGCGCGAAAAATGTCGCGAATTTGCTCTCGAAAATTTAAAAGGCCAGGAAGCCAATTTTCGTAGACTCGGCGTCTGGGGCGACTGGGCTCATCCTTACGTCACGCTGAAACCGGAATTCGAAGCGACGCAAATTCGCGTTTTTGGAAAGATGGCAGCGGCTGGTTACCTTTATAAGGGGCTGAAAGCCGTTCAATGGTGCCCGAACTGCGAAACAGCATTGGCTGAAGCAGAAGTCGAATACGCCGATCACGAGTCGCATTCTATTTACGTCAAATTCGAAGTCGACGCCGACAGCCGGAAAAAAATCCCGGCGTTCGTTCCAGCGTCAGAAAAAGTCAGCTTCGTGATCTGGACCACTACTCCATGGACATTGCCTGGAAACCTTGGTGTGGCCCTGCATCCCAAGTTCAACTACCTCTTCCTGCAAACACCTGAAGATGGCGTGCTTGTCGTTGTCGATGAATTGAAAGATGCGTTCCTTAAAGCGGTTGGTATCGCAGATGGTGACGTGAAAGTTCTCGGACAATCGGTCGGCAAAGAGTTGGAATTGATCGAAACTCGACATCCGTTCCTCGATCGGCTCAGTCGCGTAATCGTGGGCGACCACGTCACAACCGAGGTCGGTACCGGTGTGGTTCACACTGCACCAGGACATGGACCGGAAGATTTTATGATCGGTCAAAAGTACAACCTCGGCGTTGTCTCGCCTGTCGATGGTCGCGGTATCTTTACCGAAGATGCCGGGAAGTTCGCCGGCAATCGCTACGATAAGTCGAATCCTGATATCGTCGAACACCTTCGAGAACTTGGCGTCTTGATGGGCCATTCGAAATACGGTCACAGCTATCCGCACTGCTGGCGGTGCAAAAAGCCTTTGATCTTCAGAGCGACCGAACAGTGGTTTGCCTCAGTTGACGGCTTCCGCGAGAAGGCTCTTAAGGCAATCGACGAAGTAAAATGGCTGCCTGCTTCCGGCCGCAATCGCATCTATACGATGGTAGAAAATCGCAATGACTGGTGTATCAGCCGTCAGAGAACCTGGGGCGTACCGATCCCTGTGTTCTACTGCAAAGCTTGTGAAAAGCCGCTGATGACGACCGAAAGCATCAATAAAGTTGCTGACGTTTTTGAAACCGAAGGCTCCGATGCCTGGTGGAAAATGGAAGCCAACGAATTGATCGGTGATGGATTCAAATGCCAGTGCGGTGGAAAAGAGTTCCAGAAAGAAACAGACACCATGGATGTTTGGTTCGATTCCGGCGTCACTCATGCGGCTGTAGTCGATCAACGTAAAGAGCTGAGAGGCACACCTTGCGAACTCTATCTCGAAGGCAGTGACCAGCACCGCGGGTGGTTCCAATCATCGCTTTTGACCAGCGTCGCCGTCCACGGAAGAGCACCTTACAAGACGGTTCTCACGCATGGTTTCGTAGTCGATGAGAACGGACGCAAAATGTCCAAGTCTGTCGGCAACTTTGTTTATCCTGAAGAAGTGATCAAACAATATGGTGCCGATGTTCTTCGTCTCTGGGTCGCGTCGGTTAACTATACCGATGACGTGCCAATCGGCAAAAACATGCTTGCCCAGCTGGCTGACGTGTTTCGTCGTTTGCGCAATACTGCTCGTTATCTGCTCGGTAATTTGCATGATTTCAATCCTGCCACCGATTATGTTTCGTACGATAAGTTAGGCAAACTCGATAAATACATTTTGCATCGTCTCCAGAATGTTGTCACTGAAGTGACTGAAGATTTCGATAACTACGAGTTCTTCAAGTACTATCAGTTGCTGCAAAATTTCTGTGGCGTCGATTTGTCGGCGTTCTACTTCGACATCGTCAAAGATCGTTTGTACACCGCCAATCAAAATGCGCAGAGCAGAAGAGCTGTGCAAACGGCTTTGTATGAGATTCTCAATGTTCTGGTGCGCTTGCTTGTGCCGGTCACACCTCACCTCGCTGAAGACATCTGGCAGCACATGCCGGAAGCTCTCAGGCAGGGTGGAAACCTCGAGTCCGTGCTTCTAACCGACTTCCCGACACGTCAGGATAAATTCGTCAACGAAGAACTCTCCAACTTCTGGAAAGATTTGACCGTGGTTCGGTACACAGTCAACAAAGCTCTTGAAGAAGCTCGTGGCGCTCGCAAGATCGGCAGCTCGCTCGAAGCGCAAGTCGTGCTTCAATTCGAAGATGCCGAATTGAAAGAGAAGGTCTTGTCACTCGGTTCTGAATTGACGGGATTCTTCATCACCTCACAAGCAACTGTGGCTGAACAAGGCAATGGCAAGTCCGATGCCGGTGAACTGCTTTCGGAAAACAAAGAAAGTGGTTTGCATGTTAGCGTCTTCAAAGCAGATGGTGCCAAGTGCGCACGATGCTGGAAGTATTCGACTAAAATCGGCGTTGATTCGAGATGCCCTGATGTCTGCGACGTGTGCACTGATGCCCTGGCTGGAACCGAAAGTTGCTGCAGTCACTAGACTTCCGTAATTAAACGGAACGTTAGCCCTCACCGAATGTGGTATCAAGGTTGAATGAAACCTTGAATCCTCACAATGTTTATTTCTGTCGAGAACGGTCTTGGCAGGATGATAGCTGATAAACTCAGCTGACACGGCTACACCCTGGTATGGTGACTGGATCAGCGGCGGTTCACGCCGAAACGATTACCGTTCTTGAGCCAGGTTGATAATGCTCTTTTCGGTTCTGTTTTTAGTCATTTTTCGAGGCAGTCCGGCAATCGTGATAACCGACTCACCGCTTGAATTGGCGACGATCTTGTCTGTGCATTTAACTTCGATTACGCTCTTGCCGCTGGCTGTGACCGTTCCAGTTTTAGCCAGCAATCCTTTCATCTGCACCAAGCAACCTCCAGCAGCTGACACGTCGACATTTTCAGCCGCGCCGGTGCATTCTATGGAACTCGTGTCAATTGCGCTGCATGCGAAATTGGGTCCTGTCACTCCATACACTTTCACAAGTGCGCTCTGACCGCAGCTTACGGCAACTAGAGTGGGCACCGTGATTGAGACTTTCGCTGTCGAGGCTCTGAAATCTTTGTCCGTAATGATATTAAGGGTGGTGTCTTTGACTTCGAATTTTATTTTTTCAAAACTATTTTTGCTGGCTTCGACTGAAACTTTCGACGCACCACCGACCGTGATTTCGGCTTCCAGCGCAGCGCTAACGTTTACCTTGTCGAATTCACCGCTGACCCCTTGAGCCTCGCCGCTTTTAGCTGGCGATGTGTCTTGCGGTACGGCGGGCGCAGGCGGCGTCGTGCCATCAGTTGTCGTGGTCGTCGTGGTTGCGGTCGTATTCGGAACCGCTGTCGTAGTAATCACTTCTTTTTTCGGATTTTCAGGATGCTGAAAATCCTCTGGATTGTCGCAGCCACAGAGCGCGAAGACAGCAATAAGTGGAATGAAAATTTTTCGCATGATAGTTACCTGTTTAGCGCGAATCCTTGGCTTCAGTTTTATCATGCGATCATATCAGCTCAGCATATTTCAGTACTTAACACTGCGCGAGGTTCTTGCAAAGGGATCTTCAATTTCGCTAGGTTTTGACACCCATTCATGGAATTTGGCCGCACCTACCGCTAATCCAGCCAAAACAATCGACCAGATCCCGGACCAGAAGAGCGTCTCGGTTCCTTTCAGCTTATCCGGGTCAGTAACTGACGATTGCGGGTCGGCAGGGTTGTATCGGATCTGGATCTTCGGCATGTATTGCTCCATTTCTTGTTCGAGCAATTCACTCAAGTTCGCTTTGAGCTTACCTGTCGCCGGGTCGACCAGGTCGGACGCGTCTGTTTTGTCTCTGATATCTGAGATGTCCGGCTTGACTTCGTCAGTGATGTCTTTCGAAACAGCCAGCCGAACAAATGTCAGGCATGGTGGCAGCTGCTGACGATCGCGATATTTTTTTTCCATCCACTTCGTACTTATATTCGACATATGGTTTTGAAAATAAAATACAGATGAAACTCGCTGGTGACAGTCCGAGAATGCCGGGAGGTCGAATCCCGTCTCCCCGCTCCACAAGCCGGGCTTCGGTAACTTTCCAATCCTTTGATCTGTCTTGCGTGTCTTTGAATTGATAAGAGAGCAGAAACTCCCACAAGCCATAACAAGCCAGGCAGAAAGCGAGGGGGAAGAACATAATCTTGAGCATTCCCATTAACGTAATTCACTCCGTTCGACGGTGACCAAATTCTTGGCTGCAATGTGCCGGGTTGCCTGATCGCTTATTCTATCCTTCTCGACAACTCGATCTCAATTTGTGTGAACTAAACTGACGTCGAGTTTCGTTGCACCGCATATGGTGGTGCGCATAACGCGCACGTACTTCGTCGGTGACCTGTTTATTCTTGGTTTCGTGAAGAGCAACCTACTCTTCTAGATTAGCCGCCTCAACTTCGGCGGCGGCTGCCGCCGCCACCACCACCACCACCACCGCCACCGCTGGATGCTCTAGCGAATGCGTTGCCTTGACCTGAGTAGGTTCGGCTGCGGGCGTATGAACTCACCGCTTGAAGTGCGGATTGCGCGTTATATCGAATCAACGGGTCCTTTGCGATCGAGGCCACGTAACCAAATTCGGCCGCCGCTTTTTGCAATTGGCCCTGACCCTGATAACAAAGTCCGGCATAGTAATGGGTTATTTCAGTGGGTTTTATGGTGGCAAGAACTTTGAGACCATCCAAATATTTCCCTTGTTTGTAATTCAATTTGACTTGCGTCATCGGTGGCAATGCCTTCGCCGGCGGTGCCGCCTTAGCAGTTGCCGGAGGACGTTTTGGTGGAGCGGCCATCGCAGTTTCACTGACTTCTGTTGTTGTCACCGCGCCACTTAGACCGGGTGTCGGGGCTGTACTTGGATCTTCACCCAGTAAGTGGTCAACGTTTGGAAGGGTCGGTTCCACGACCGAAACTGCAGTCGCAGGATCCGCTTTCGAATCGATGTTACTTTCGGATGCGTTAGTAGCTGGTGCTTCCGTAATGTCAGTCGCTGAAGAACTTGCCTTCGCCGCAACCGCGGTCGACGTCGCCACTTGCTCAACCGATTCCGCCGCGTAAGCCATCGGAGTAGTCGCAAAAAACGAAATTGCCAGGCACAATCCGGACGCCCAGGCACGAGGCTGAAGCCGGAATACTGTTCTGCTGCTCATTGGGGTTTCGCCTCATCGTCCAAAAGACATCTAAGACTAACTTACCCGTAGTTCTTTGCTACCTATCAGAAACCTTGCAATATTCACGATTTCTTCAAGTTTGAGTTGAGAGTTTCGACAATTACTTGGTCCGACGACCTTTATCGATTTTGCGATTTCCAGGATCGCTCATATTGGTTTTTATCCAGTTGCCATCAGCGTTGACGCGTGTTTCAACAGTCGGATTGCGTTGAGTTTGAACATTGTTGCCGGCGGAATCGACCACCAGAGTGCCGTAGAAATTCGCGGGAACGTCGCTCGGACCGATCTTCTTGTTCCAGTTCGCGGTGTCCAGTCTGCCAGTCTGATCGAAGACCTTCATCTGATAGTCCTTAACGACTTTGCCGGAGGGGTCGGATTCACGCATTCTGGTCGGATAGAGCGTGCCGCGCGTGCCCTGCTCCATCTTCCACTCGTATTCCATTTTTGAACCATCAGGCATCGTCACTTTGGTCGGACGCAAGGTGCCATCAGCCTGTTTGTTGCGTTCGATTTCCCACTTGACGCCACCTTTGTCCGTGTAGCGCTCGACTGCTTTCGTGCCATCGGCGGAAGTGACGCGCTCGCGCAGCGTGCCGTCCTTGTCGGTAGCTTGATCGAGCTTGTTGCCGGCGCCGTCTTTTCGTGTAGCCTCAATGCTGGCGCCGTTATCCGCGGTCGTCTTTCCGCGCGCGTCCATCCGAAATTTAGCACCATCTTCTCGTTTCAAAACCAGAGCATTGGCATCAGAACCTTCAACGATGTCGTATTTTCCAAAAAACTTCTGAACGTTCGCATCTTTGCTGTGGTCCAGCATGTTGTTTGCGACTCTCATAATTTGCTGATACTGCTGCGGGTCACCATGCGCCGCTTCCTGTAATGCGTCAATCGCGGGTTTCATGTTGTGCGCCGGATCCACGACACCCTTTTCGAAAGCACCGGCAATCTTTTGCGCCTTCTCTTGAACAGCCCTGTCCGGACCATCCCCTTGATTTGGAGCCATGGTAAAACCTCGTATGACGCGCCGAGGCGCGTTCTTGTATTAAGTGAGTGCAGCGAAGCTGGGGCAGTTAATACTGATTGATTCCCAGCTTATAAGTTTGGATATTGTGGCGCAAAGCTTTGCGACTGTCAGTGGGGAAACTACGTAGTCGGTTTTAAGGGTCAGTAGGTGTCGCCCGATGAACACTACCCGAGTTGGCTGAGCCGCTCTTTCATTTTCTTGAGCGGTTCCATGTCGCCTCTTTTTGCAGCAACATCGATTCCAGTTTCGTAAGTTTTTTTAGCATCGTCCACGAGCTTCAGACTTTCATACGCTTTGGCTAGAACGAGATAACCGGCACTATGAGTAGGTTTTATCTCAAGCGATTTTTTCAGGTGAGGAATGGCTTCCTCGAATCTCGAAAGTTCGACCAGGCAATCACCATAACCGTGATTGGCCAATTGATCGTCTTCATCAATTTCGAGCACTTGTTTAAACATGCCCATGCGCTCAAGAGTCTCTTTTTCTGTCGCTTTTTGCTGCTGTTCGGCTTGCTTGGTTTTGGAAACTTCCGCCGCTGCGATTTTCATGCGAATGCTCATCGAAATTGCTTTCTCGTCCTCGGCTTTTTCCTTCCAACCTTTCTCGACGTAAAAAACGGAAAGATTGGTGTGAGCCATGACTGAGTCCGGGTTCAACTTAGCCAGATATTCCATCAATTCAATTGCTTCGTCGAGCTGACCACGACGGGACAGAATTACTCCGAGCGATTCGTAGGCATCTTCGTTCAATGGATCGAGTGTGAGCGCTTCTTTCAAGAGGTTGATGGATTGCCAATCGTCGGTTTCCTTCGATTCGTCTTCTTTGGCGAATAATGAAAGCGCCTCTTCGTAAAGTCCTCTGGCAATTTCGGCAGGTGACTTGGGCTGGTGAAGCGGCAAAAGTTCCACGGTCGCACTGCATGTGGTGCCGTCGATTAAAACCTCGCGAGTTTTACCTGGTGTCCGGTAGTCGCGCTTAACCAGGGCGAAAGCAACAAATTTGTTCAAGAATTCGGAGTAATAATTGGACTTGATCCAGCCGATAGTTTCACCGCCTGAATCGATTGGAGTATCGATCGCCCATGGTGTTGCCGGTGGTGGTGCGATTATCATACCGACCAGTGCACGCGATGGCGAGCCCTGGGTTTTCACTCTTGCCAGCACCTCCTGTCCCTGGAAGCAGCCTTTGCTGTAGCTCACCGCTTCTTCAGCCAGCGCTGTTTCAGCCAAGAGATTGTCGTCAGAAAAATCAACGCCAAGTTTCGGAAACCCGGCTTCCACTCGCGCGACATCCAGGGTGCGCTCGTCGAGCGGTTTTAAACCGGATGCTTCGGCGATTATGTTCAATTTGCTCGTCACTTTTTGAACATGGTCAGAAGAAACGATCAGAAGGAAACCTTCTTCACCGGTCAGCGACATTTTAAAAATTCGAACGGCGGCGTCATCAACGGTTCCCGATGTTGAATCTTTATCGAATAGTTCTCTGGATGGAACTCCGTCCAGCAGCTTTTGAACGATGGAACGACTCTTTGGTCCTTGCACGGTGACGAAGCTAGCCTCAATGGGTTCGAAGTCGACTTTGTCCGCGAATTTGAACTTTTCGAAGTGCTCTAAGATCGCCTCTTTAAAAGTGGTATCGCAGATGATGGCAAAATCATTCGCCAGTTTATAAACTTGAAAGACTCCAACCGGTCGAGACTTCCTGTCGATCAGGCAGTTTAGATGCGAGTCTCCAACTTTGAGCAAATTGATGTCGTTTGTCGTTTGCGCTTGCAGGTATCGATTCGCGTCAGTGCCGAACACGCGGATGTAGGATAGCGGAACCTTTCCCCAGGCGCCTGTTTGACGCAAACTACTGGTGTCGAGGGATCTATCGAGTTCAAGCGTCATTTGATTCAGCCTTTATTAGTGGTGACGATGCCGTGTCTAACCGGTCAAACATGCGCAAAAGGCGCGGCCTGGTAGCCGTCGCCTCATGCAATTAGTCTTCAGTTTCTAACTAAACGGAGAAGGATTGTCCGCAGCCGCAGTTGGATTTGGATTGTGGGTTCTTGATTACGAAGCCCTTGCCTTCGAGACCTTGTTCGAAATCGAGCATGGTGCCTTTCAGATAAATCGCGCTCTTCGGATCAACAAAGACTTTGACGCCGTGTTGTTCGATTACGTGATCTTTCTCTTGTTGCTTGTCGAAGCTCAAACCATACGACATGCCAGAGCAACCGCCGCCGCGGATTTCGAGTCTCAAACCTTCTTTGTCAGGTTCTTCGGTGAGAAGTCTTCTCACTTCTCCGGCAGCCGACTCTGTCAACGATACGATTGAGGCTGGGGCTTCAGTGCTAGTGGTCGTTTCGGCCATTGTGTCACCTCTGAGGTTGGGGCTGAGCGATCTTGAAATGTCGCCCACCTGCTATTCAAATACACTTTACCATATGACAACGAAAGTTGGACGCTTTCTTGCGAATTGTTGAGGACGCAAGAAGGCTTGTCAATAGCTCGTCTTCGAGTTTTCGGACAGGGCAAGTCTGTTCAATTGATCGCCCGCTTATCGATCAAAAAAATTCAGACTTATGAAAGGCAGTTGACTTTCAGTTTCAAAATTTTGCCTGCCGCTCGCTTCAGTCGCAAATCGTAATCACCTTCAATCATTTCTTGAATCTCAACCCATCTGAAGTTCGAAACCTCATTGCGATCGATCTCGACCAGCGGCTCGCCTGACCGAACGCCGTTCTTATCTGGTAAACAGAGGAGATACTGGTAATCGTGGTGGAAATGATCGCTTTCGTTCTTCTTGGGGTTAGGCGGGATCGCGTGCGAATCCATGTCGAAAGGAAACGGATGCTTGGTGTGCCAGGGATGCAGAGCGACGCTCTTAATGCCGGTTTCCTCGACAAATTCACGCAGCGCACCGTCTGCTGGGTTCTCTTCGAGGTCTAGATGCCCGCCTGGTTGCAACCATAGTTTCAAAAAATTGTGATGGATTAGAAAAATAGAATTGCCCTGAGGATGCAGCAATAAACCGCTTGCAGTCAGGTGTCCAGTCATGTTCTTCCGATTGCAGAGATCGCGATCGCGCTCTTCGAATTGTTTTTTCAGAATTGAAAACGATACTTTCTGATCGGGAAAATATTCCAGGTAAGAGTAAAACAAACTGGATGCTTCATTTAAGAATCGGTCTGTGAGCTGATCTGTCGATGTCATCTTAGTCAGCGCTCTGTTGTTTCGCAATTAATTTTGCTTTGGCATTGCGCATTAGCACCATTACTTTGACAGCGCTGATATAGCCGGAAGTCCAGCCGAGGGACTCGCCGGTTGAACTGACGATATGCATGATAGGAACCGCTGTCGAACCGTATTCTTTGTACAGCCTGTATTCTGTCTTCGTCAACTTTTTGTCGTAGTTGATTTTCACTGGATAAAAGTCTTTCTCAATTTTTTCCCGAACATCTTTCGCCGACAACGATGCGTTTTCCATTTTTTTAGAAATGACGCTGCGCTCATCTGTGAAAAAGAGCATGATGGGGCGCTGATCTACGTTGTCCGTAAAGACTTTCTCGATTGCAAATCGTTTGACTACCTTGCTTGATGCGCTCAGCCTGTTTTTGTCCTTGGAGGGCGCGCTGGAAGTCTTACTCGAAGGGACCGGTGTATTCAATCTTTTGTGCGGGTCCGAGTCCGAGTTCTTGTCCGACTTCGCATCGGAGTTGGTGTCCAAACTCACAGAGTTCGAGTCGGCTCCAACTTCTTCGTCCTCAGCCGCGTCACCGCTTTTGTTTCTGCCGACAACATCGTTTTGGTCGTCAGTGTCAGATGTTCTACTCTTATCTTCTATCTCGGATCCACCTTCCGGAGATGACACCACCAGATTGGATTTGCTGTTTTTAAGAACGTCAGGAATCGGTTTCCACGCGATTGTTTTTTCAGGTTTAATTGGCATCGCGGCTTCGATCGCGGCGACGGCAAAACGTGCTCCCAGGAAAATAAATGCTGACAGAAAAAGCACTGATACGGTTCCGCGTGTGGAGCCTTTTTTAGTCAACATCATAGTGATACTCCCTGGCATTTAGCACCGCAGTTGCGATGGTCAACGCGATCAAAATGTTGCTGATGGGCTCTAATAGAGCGGACCAAACGAACGGCCGAGTTTCCAAAATATCGTAGAGATGGATCTGCGGCGCAAGAAAATTAGACAAATTTATAATTGCGGCGATGTACTGTTGAATCGAGCTGAGCGCACTGCCACCAAACAGCGCAGGGATGAATGTTGTCCGTATCCAGTCGTCGATTCCAAGAATGTCGCAAAGAAGCACTGAAACATCGGTAGCCGTCTCCGGCATTGGCACCGCGATGCTCATGGCCAAAATGCTGATGCCTGCTGCCAATTCAAAGGCAATCACGCCGCTGAGCACCATGGTTTGTGTCGGCAACAAATAAATCATCGTCAGCACACTTGATACGCTCAACGCCGAAATTATCCGCTCAAAAAAATCGAGCACGATCATCTCGTCGGTTAATCCCCATCTGGTGAAGGCACCACTGGTGGTGAAGAGCAGATTTTGTAACACCGACACAACGGCAATCACCGTCGCCAATGCCAGCCACTTTGAGATTACATATTGATATCGGTGCAGCGGACGCGTGAAAATCAGCGGCATGTAGTCACTGCGACCGCCGATGGACAGGCTGTTTCCAATGGCATTCGTTGCGGTGACTGTGATTAATCCAATAATTGTCGAAACCGCAAAGGCATCCCAGCCATCTACTGACGTGACCGTGGGTGTTGGCGCCAAGATTAGCGACAGCGGCAATAATACACCCATCGCCAACAACATGAAAACGACGAAGCGTTGCTTCAAAATCTTCTTGATCGTTTCGATGTAAATTGCTCTATTCATCAGGCTTGTCCCCGATTAAGAATTCCGGCATCTCATTGAACAGATGTTCCAGAGACGTCGACTCAGGACTGGCGGATTGAACTGCAATTTGGTTTTCGATGCACATGCGAATTACTGCGCTTGCCATTTGGCCGCTAGTTACCGCGATGCGTGCGCCGCGCGGGTCTATTTCGAGTATCGATGCGCCGCTTGCCGCTGCGATTGAAGCAAATTTCGCGTTCAAAACCTGATCTTCAAGTCGTTCGGCAAAACGCATGCGGAGCACATGCGGATAATCGGATTCTTCCGACATTGACTTGATCGACTGAATTTGTCCGTTTCGAATGAACGCGACGCGGTCGCACACTCGTTCCATTTCATCCAGGTGGTGCGAGTTTAGAACAATGGTGGCATTGCTTTTTTTCAGTTCCAAAAGAATTTCGCGAAGCAAAGTGACACCAGGTGGATCCATTCCGGAGCCTGGTTCGTCCAGAAAAACGATTTTAGGTTTTCCAATCAGAGCCTGAGCCAGTCCAAGTCTCTGAAGCATGCCCCGTGAAAATTTATTGGTTTTGCGCGTCCAGGCCGCTTCTTCCAGACCAACTCTCTTGAGCATATCGACTACATCAGTCTTTCGAGACGCTTTATCCAAGCCGGATAACGAATGGTGGTAAGTCAAGAATTCCTGGGCTGTGAACCACGATTCGAAATGCGGTCGTTCAGGAAGGAAGCCGATTACTTCGCGCACGGCCAGATCGTTTGGATCGAGCCCGGCGACGGTAAGCTTGCCGCCATCAGGGTTGAGCAGTCCCAACAAGCATCCCATCAACGTAGTTTTTCCAGCGCCGTTAGGACCGAGCAATCCAAAGCACTCACCTTCTTTGACATCGAGGGTGATACCTTTGAGCGCCAGATCAACGCGACCTTCGTAGGCCTTGATCAAGTTCTCGACTACTATCAGGCTGTCTGCGCCTGCCATAGGACCTCGATGTGCGGTCGTTAGATCTGAGGGTTGCCTGTTCATTTACGCAGCTTCCGGGAACCTACGTAAGAAAATCGCTTTTCTGGTTTAAAAAGCCTCGAATAAAACTTGTCCGATTTCGCCCATGAGTTTAAACGTAACCCGCATCGAATCGAGATCACAGGCGTTGAAGTTGGTTGGTTGCGAAAGATACAAACCAGCTTTGGATTTGACTCCCATCTCGCTAAACTTAGTCAGTGTGTTCAGCTGTTCGATCTTTTCAATGACGTGCGGGTACTTGATGAAGCGCTCTGCCACTGTGTGTTGATTGAACGAGCATAAGTACGAATTGTCGAATTTTTTGTCTCCGACTTTTTGTCCTTTAGATTCAAGCAAAAATATTCTAGTTAGAAAACCAAAGATCCCTTTTGCGTAACGCGGCATGACCGTGAGGTTGAGCGGGTCTTCTTGATTCGGATCTTCGAGTACGTTGACTTCCACGACATACGTGACACCAAATGGAAAGCCGGCGCGCAACGCTTGCAGCGTGGCGGGAAATCCGAGGATAGCGCCTTTGACACAAACTTCCAGACCAACAGCGTCTTCGATGATCTTGCCTTCCAGCATCTCAGCGATCGCTTCCATTTTTGCTTTTGTATCAATCATTTTATTGACGGCATTGACGCCGATTTTTATCCTGAAGGTTTCAAATCCGAGTCGGAAGACGGAGGCTGGATAAACATATTGACGTTTTTACCCGGAGCTTTTTCTTCGTCACCTTTTTTCTTGAACGGGTTTTTAAACATTTTGCCTGGAGCTTTCTTGTCGTCCTTAGCGCTGTCTGCGGTGCCGGATGCCACTGCTTTAGGCTTGCTCTCACTCGGTTTTGCAGGCTCTTGATCGCCGGTCGTAGCGGTGCTCATCTCCGATCCATCGCGTTCGAATTGTTTTTCCAGACCTTCGATTTGTTTTCTGGCGTCGCGAGCGAACTCCGCTTCCGGAGCCAGTTTTACAGCTCTATTCAAAAGCACATGTGCTTGCGGACCGTGCTTGGTTTTATTCATCAACGTACCGATGCGATAGTAAGCATCAGCCATGTTTGGATTGATATCTGAGGCTTTAACGTAGCAGCCGAGCGCGTCTCGGTGTTTTTCTTGCGTTTCGAATGCGTTGCCCATGTTGTAATACGCGGACGCGAATTTAGGATCGATCTCGATCGCCTTCTTCCACTTCTCCATCGCTTCGTCATTACGCTTCATCGCGTAAAGCACGGTGCCAAGACCGTTTAAACTGGTTGTGCGATCCGGTTTCATCGCCAGAGCTTTATCAAAAGCTTCAAGCGCCTTGCTCCAACTTTTCTGCGCCGTATAAACCAGACCGATGTTACTGTAAGCCGGCTCCATGTTCGCATCAGCTTCTATAGCCAGTTTGTACTCGGCAATAGCTTTGTTCAAAAATCCGCCGCGGTGCAATTCCACACCACGGTTGTAATGTTCTCTAGCGGCTGGTGGATGAACACCCTGTTTCTGTGCTGCTTGAGCAGCTGCATCAGCTGCTGGCTTTGCTCCTTGCGGACCAGTGGCAGCGGGCTTAGTGGCAGCGCCTTCAGCAGGCTTAGCTGCAGCAGCGCCCTCAGTCGCTGCTGCGTCCGACTCAGGCGCCGACTGGGCGTACGCCTCAGAAGAAAACGAAAGCAGCACGAGCCCCGCAATTAATGCAACGACCGATGGTTTTTCGTTGAGCTTCGAAATCAAAAACTGTTTCCTCAAGCCGTGTCGCGGATAGCAATAACCTTTTCCACAGTATTGCAGCATGCGCCCCGACTTATTATAGCCTGGCTTCTCGTTCCACTTCTTCAATGAAGGATTTGGCTCATTAATTGCTCACAATCCTTTCTTGGTGATTACATCTCAACTGGTTTTATTTTTCAGAATCGTATGCAACGCCCGCAATCCGAGCAGGTAACTATCCGCACTGAATCCAGTGATCACCCCTTCGGCGATATCAGAAAGATATGTTTTGTGCCTGAATTCTTCTCGTTTATAAATGTTGGATGCATGCACTTCGACAAACGGGATTGAAACGGCAAGGAGGGCATCACGAATGGCGATCGAGGTGTGTCCGTAGGCGGCCGGATTAATCAAAATTCCGTCAATTCTTTTATGCGATTGTTGAATCGCTTCAACAATTTCGCCTTCGATGTTAGATTGAAAAAACTCAAGCGAGCCAATGCCCAGCTCCTCGCCAAGCCTGGCGAGAGCCTGATTAATTTGCTCGAGGGTTGTCGCTCCATATGTTTCAGGCTGACGCACACCAAACATATTGAGATTTGGACCGTTGATAACCTTGATTTTCACTGACGGTTAATTCCCGGCTTCTTCCATGTCGAGCGCTTCAAGCGCGCACTGCGCCTCAAGGAGAAACGGATCGTTTCGGGCGAGCAATCTTTCCGCCTTCACCATGCCGATGAATTGGGCGAGCAAATCGCGAACTGACAGCTTCTGGGGTCCATTTTCAACGCGGTCAGCGATTAAAAACATCGCCGCTGCCAGCAACATGCGCGCTTCTACAGGTCGCAAATCGCCGCTGCGGAGGATTTCATCTAATAGCTTCGGATCGGCTTTGGTTTCAAACGTCAGCTCTTTGCAGAACTGCAGAACCGAGTTTGTGACAGACCGGCTGCGCTCTTCAGGCAGCGATGCTGCAGCCCTAATTAGATTGAGCTTGTTGCCTGCATCTCCCAGAGATTCAGCACTATCCACAAGGTTACGGACCTGGTTAGCCTTGGTGTTGAACTGCCGTCTCAACTCCGTGGGCGCCACCGAGGACACCGGATTACTGGCGGCGTCGAGGCGCTTGTCATAAAAGTCTTGCACCTGCTGGCGCTTGAGCTCTACCCCAAACGGCATCAGCTCCATAAAAATCGACTCAAGCCCCTCCAATTGAGACTGAAGGTACATAAGTTCGTCTTGGGTGACCACCTGGTGATTCTCCTTTCAGTTTCCCGAGGGTTGTCTGTGCAGCAAGCCGCTCGACTTATCCGCGTGCGCCGGGAGTCTTGCTCCTGACTTCTCTTTCTACTTTCGTCAGCAAAATAGCAGTCTAATTCTATAGGATCTGCTGATGTCTTTTGAGCGCTTCTTGAAGCCGATTAACGATTTGATGAGGCGCAAGTCCGCCAGTATCGATCGTAATATCGGCTGACTCGTATGCCGCCCTGCGCCTGTCAAGCAGCTCTTCCAGTCGCGTCAGTAACTCTATAGATGCGTTATCAGGAGAACCGCCTGGTTGGTTGTCAGGCATTGGTTTTGGCGGACAATCTGAGTCGCCTGAAATGTTGCTTTTAAGCACATCTTTTGAAGAATTTTTCGGAGCCGAAATTTTCTTGTCGGTGATTGTCTGTTTTTCATGATTTATCTGAGGATAAACCTTGGCATCGTTGATCGTGTTCTGACCGCTAAGTAATGGTCGAGCCCCGTCTTCTTTTAAACGGGCAGCAATTTCGCTTGGCTCGGAAAACAGATAAATCACTGTGCCTAAGCGCTTCAAGCGTTCGCGGTTTTCCTCGGGCTCCGGCATGCCGCCGCCGACCGCCAGCACCAGACCCTGAACCTGCACTGCCTTCAGCATCTCGACTGCGACACTGCCTTCGATGCCTGTGGTGCCGATATACTCAGGCTCACTGTCGCGTTGAATGGACTGCAGACGGCTTTCGAGCAGCCGCAGAACATCACGCTCGAGTGTGCGGAAGTGCGGTTCGCCATAACGCAAGAAGATTTCGCGCACCGGCATGCCTTCTGCGCGCTCGATCAATTTGTCCGAGTCAATGAAACGATAACCGAGCCTCTTGCTGAGAAGCTTGCCGCAAGTGGTTTTGCCCGATCCAGGCAGACCGGTTACGATCAGGCAGGCAAACTTGTGCAGTCCGCTGCGTTGGCTCGGACGGCTGGTTTCAGTCAACTTATCTTCCGCCATCAATTAAGGCTGAGCTGCCCGCGTGCGCGTTTTTGGGCGAGTTCCAATTTGCTGCTCGCGTCGATCAAATCCGGGTTGAGAGCCAATGCGCGTTTGAATGCGCGCGCGCTTTCGTTATAGTTTTTCAGGTTTAGACAGGCGATGCCCAGCCCGTAGTGCGCTGATGCCATGTTTGGATCGAGCGCGATCGCTTGACGAAATTCGCGTTCGGCTCCGGCATTGTCGCCGTTGAACGAAAACATGGTGGCAAGATTGTTGTGCGCTAAAGCAAAGTCAGGTCTGCCTGCCACAGTCTTTTTGAAAGCTGAGATTGCTTTGTCGTAAGACCCAGAATCAGCATAAATATTGCCGAGGTTAAACGACGCCGTTACTTCTTTTGGATTGCAAGACAATGCCGACTCGTACTCGCTGACAGCTTTGTCGCGTTCTCCCATCTGAGCATAGATATTTCCTAAGGCGCTATGGGTGGTGGCATCAGCGGAGTTGAGTGCGGATGCTTTGGTCAATTCTTCTTTGGCCAGCCAGAGATTGCGCATACTGAGCGCAGTCATGCCAAGTTCTTTATGCGCGATTGCCAGATTGGGAACGCGCTCCGCCAGCCGTTTGTATTCCTGCATCGCTTCCAGATTCCTGCCCGCTTGCCGGAAGGCATCAGCGCGAGCCAGTTGCACAGCCGTTTCTGAGTCTAAACGATTGGCACTAATGGCGGTGCCGGCCGTTATTCCAGTTTGAGCAGCTTGCTGTTTCATCGAACCCGATAAGGAGATATCTTTGCTCAATTCGGTCAGTTGCGCCATGACGCGATCGCTCTTGCCGAGCTGTTCGTAGACTCTGGCCAGGCTGCTATGGGCGGCTGCCAGTTGCACGTTGAGACTGGAAATTTCGAGCATGCAATTGGATGCTTTCTCGATGTTGCCGCTTGCCTGGAATTGATTGCTCTGCACAGTCAACGCTTTGATGCGGTCTCTCGAGTTGCTGATCGATTCTTCAAAATGCGTGACTGCCGAGTGGGGCTCGCCCAGCTCAGCGTAAATCAGACCGAGACGATTATGCAGCGTCGGGTCAGTTGGATTTTTCGAAACTGAACTCAACAGCGACTTCACCGTCGTGTCCATGAGCTTGATGTCGGAGCCACTGACTGCAGCAGTTTTAATCCGGGCGACTTCGCGTTTTGGGCTGGTCGGCATGGTCGTCACTCGACCCAATAAAGATCTTCCCACTTCTTCGAAAGCATGCCAATCCAGGTCTGGTCCAGGGATTCCCAGGAATTTCAAAGGCAGGACCGGCAGGGTAACCAGAACGATGGCGGCGACGATGCCAATCCAAATTCGTTTACCCGGAGCCTTGCGCCGGTGGATGTTAGCTACGATTGAAGTATTGCTTGCCAAGAGGTGTTGCCAAAAACGAGCTGCGAGCCTGTAAGTTCTACTGAGGCAGGACTTATATATACAAAAGATAATGGCAAGAGATTAAGGGGTCAATGCGGTTTCTCCCATGAGCTTGGAAAAGCGCACTGCTACTGTGTCAGACTTGTTTACAGTTTAACTGAAACTCATAATCGATAGACGCGTTTCCGCCAGCTCGCCCGGAGTGATACAGCATCCCTATCTATAGATGGTTTGGATATTCAGGGACTATCGAGCGGATATCGTCGACTATCTGCCTTTGAAGTAGAGGATCATCACGCCCAACGAGCCGATTACCATGTTAGGCAACCAGGCAGCCAGAATCGGATTGATCCGCCCGGCTTCCCCGAGGGCGCCTGAGCTGGATTGCAGCACGTAATACAGGAAGACCACGACGGCTGAATAGATAAGACCAAGGTTGCTGCGCGAACGACGACCGAGCAGACCGAGCGGAGCGCCTGCCAGTGCGACTATCAAGCATGCCAGTGGTTGACTGACTTTTTGATATAGGCGCACGAGCAAATCATTAGATACCGCATTCGATGCTTTCAAGGTATCGATGTAACTAGCCAGCTCCAGCATGTTCATTTCTTTCGGTTTGATCTGCCCTGAGGACAAAACCTTAGAAGCATTCTTGACACCTGGAATTTTCAGTTTTTCGAACTGCAAGATTTGGGCTATGTCGCTCTTTGAGTTGATGCAATACGAGCGTCCTTTTTCGAGAATCCATTCGCCGTGATTGAAGATCCCGGTCTCCGAACAAACGATCTGGGCCAGTTGGTCGCGCGTGAAGTCGAGCACAATCACGTCGTGGAGCCGTTTGCCATTGTAGTAGCCGACGTAGAAGATGCGATTGAGCGAAAGGTTTTTGTCGCGCTCCATATAAGTGAAGTTAGCTTGACCTTCCGGCAATTCGGATTTATACAGCGCGAGGAACTCTAATTTCTTGGCTGTACGACTGGCGATAGGAACAATGCCTTCGTTGATGCCAAAACTGACAAAGCTGGTCAACAAGCCGAACAAAAGTGGTGCCACCATGATGCGATAAAAACTGACGCCGCTGGTGCGCAGGGCGATGATTTCTGAGTCGCTGGAGAGGCGGTTGAATACAAGCAGTGTACCGAGCAACACACCAATCGGAATGGTGAGAACGATAATTTCCGGAAGGTGCAAACCGAGGATCGTAAAAGCGAGATCCAGAGGCACGCCGGAACGCATGATCAAGTTGAAGATTGTTTTGAGCTGATCGGCGCCGAACCATACGCCAGTGACGATGCCGATACCGAAAAGCAGCGGCTGCCAAAATTCATTGGCGATGTAGCGATCGAGCATTTTCATGTTCCACATTAGAGGGTAAAGTCCTCCCCTAAGTATTGGGTTCTTGCTACTTCGCTGGTGGCGATATCGTGTTGTGAGCCGGCGACCAGAATCTTGCCCTTGTCGATCAGATAGGCCCGGTCAGTAATTTGCAGAGTGGCTCGCGGGTTGTGGTCGGTGAGCAGAACCCCGAGATTCCATTCGTTTTTGTCCTTCAGACGCCGAATCAGTTGTTGAATGTCAGCAATCGAAATCGGGTCGATACCGGTAAAAGGTTCGTCAAGCAAAATGAATTCAGGCTCGCCAGCCAGAGTCCGTGCGATTTCCAGTCGTCGACGTTCACCGCCGGAGAGTTGGACCGCGTGTACATCCTCGAGGTGTTCCAAACCGAACTGCCCGAGTAAGAACTTGATTTTTTCACTTTGATCTCTGCGCTTGACGCCGCGGAGTTCAAGGATCATGCGAATGTTGTCGCCTACGGAAAGTTTTCTAAATGTCGAGTTTTCTTGAGGCAAGTAGCCTATGCCCAGCCGCGCTCTCAAGTGGATTGGCAGTTTGGTCAGGTCTTTGGTGCCCAGTTTGATCGAACCTTTTTCCGGGACGACCAGCCCAAGAACCATATCAAATGAAGTTGTCTTGCCTGCGCCGTTTCGACCAAGCAGTCCGACTACTTCGCCTCTAGCGACGTGAAAGCTGACGTCGTCCACCACTCTGCGTCCGCCATAAGACTTCTGCAAATTGGAAATCGTCAGTGTTTTTTCTTCGCTGTTGGTTGCCGATGCTAACATTACTGAAACCTCTAGCCCTACTGAACCTTGTTGCGTCCATCGTCCGCAACACGTGATCCGCTCTCTTTCTCTTTTTGTGGTGGTACTGCTGATGGTGCAGCCTTGGGAGCGCCAGGTGTTCCTGGTGTGTTCTTGACGATGATGGCGCGAGTATTGCCTTCAGCCAGAACCTTGTTATCTTCAACTGTATAAGTGATGCGATCGGCAATCCAACGACGTCCCGGTTGCGTGATTTGCGAACGACCAATGAAAACGACTTTGTCAGTTTCACCATACTCGTTGGTCAAAACCGTGATCTTCGGACCGATACCAACTGTAGTGCCATAGTAGAGTTTGACTCGACCTTCGGCATCAACTCGACCGCTCTCTTTGTTGTAGTCCTGAGCATCGGAGATGATGATGATTTCTTGACCGCTTTTAGGCGAGAGGTCCATTACTTTGCCGCTGGGAGCCGAGCTATTTACTACCTGAGGCCCCCCTTTTTTTGGTTCTGCTGCTTTCTGCTGAACCACTCTCGATTTTACGTGTCCCGTAGCTTGTAGTCGCTGGGTAGTGAGGAAGTAAGTCATCACATCCGCTTGCGTGACATTCGAGTCTCGCTTCGCTGTGACGTCTCCTGTGAAGACGACCGCCTCAGCTTTCTGGTCACTGCCGTAGACCAGCTTCAAGTGGTTTGATTTGATGTTGATTCCCTGAGTGACAACACGCACATTGCCGTGCGCTTCGAACTTACCTGAGGTGCGGTCGAACTCTTGAGTGTCGGAATCGGTGATGATTTTTTGTGGTTTGTTTTCCGCTGGTGCTTTTTTTACCGATGGAGTTGCAGTTGGATCTTTTGGTTCTTCAGCAACGTCTGGATCTTCATCCTTAGGCAGCGCGGCTTCCGGCTCATCTTCAGGATTGAGCACCGTGGGCGCTTTCTTGCCTTTTTTCGCTGGAGCTGCAGCACCGCCGCCGCCCGCAGCACCACCACCACCGTCCATGCCGTTAGACATTACTTCGGAGTGGGCGTTGCCTTCGGCGATGATTTTTGCTTGTTTAATATCGAATGTCAGTTTAGTCGCTCTAATGCTGTTGACGCCTTGAGTCAGGGTCGGGCTGCCGGTGAAGATCGCCAACTTGGGCTGACCGGCTTCATCACGGAATAGTGTCGCAATTGGTGCGCGAATAATGGTGTCGCCATGCACCACTTTAACTTTGCCGCGTGCAATCACTCGATCGTCGCCAAATTCTTGCTCATCGGCCTGGATATCGATTGGTTCACCGGTAGGAGCGCCCAGATCCTGCGCCATCGCCATCATCGGGCTCAGCGCAATCGTCGCGGCAAGCAGGCTGACCAGTGCTTTTGCACCGTGTCTTGAGTTATGGATCGAGTCGTAATCGTGTCGCAACTTGAGGGTTACCTTTTTCTACATGTCAACTAAGGCGTGAGTATTGCCGCTAATAATCAATTTTTGGAGATTGCCCTGGACAAATGAGCCACGGGCGTTGTTACCTGTCACCTTGGCTACCCCTGGCCACATGATGTTAACACCACCTGTAGCCTTAAACTGATTGTTTTTTGTTAATTCCAATTCCTTGGTGACAAGCTGAGCTTGCTTCTCGTCACCACTGACGGAAACCTTATTGTCCCCTTTGGAATGGAGCACGATTACGCGAGTTAATTCGTTGGCTTTTCCGGTCGGGGCAGCGAGCGTCATGCTCACTTTTCCTTCTTTGTAATAGTTTACTTTGACATCCTCTAATTCAACATCCTTGGTATCGGGCTGCATCGTCCCTTTTGTGGCTGTGAGGCGCCAGTGGGTGGTGTTGTCGTCGCCGATTTCTTTGAGTTCGTAGTTGTCAACAGTGACTTGTTCGCTGGGGTCTTCTTTCTTCTGTTTGGCAAACTCTTTCAGTTCTTGGTCCGCCTTGTGCTGAGCGAAATAAACCAAACCGACGATGCCGAAAAGGATGCTTAAAGCGAGCACCAGTTTCAGAACACCGAGGTTGAAAAAACGCTTCATTAAGAACTCCTAGTTGCCCGTGGACCTTAGTGCAATTGCTTTTGACACATTCGTCAGGCACTGTCCGAGATTGCCTTTCTTCAAGTAACCTTCGCCGAGGAAGAAATAGGGAGCCGGGCTGTTTGGATGCGCGTCGCGGCAGCTTTCCCAGACCTTCATCGCTGAATCGATGTCTCCGCTGTACTCGGCTTTGAGGTGAGCGCGATAGAGATTGGCGAACATGTCGTCAGGTTCTCTTTCGATCACCTCATCGAGTTTTTTCAGGGCGCGGCGATAATACGCTTTAACCTGTGGTATCACTTCTGGTGCGGCGTTCGCGGTTGCGTATTCCATACCGGTGATTGGACCGAGGTTTTGAATGTTACCGAGCGGGTTGGCCCAGAAGTTTCCTTTGCCGCCGCCGTGTGCGGTTGCGTTGGCAGGTGGCACCGTCGGCGGTGTAAATCCTGGGGCTTTCGCTTCAGTTTTTACTGCCGGGGTTTCTTCGCCGAGATTGACGTAGTCTTTAGAATCCGCGCCGCTGGCGACTTTTGCTTGTTTATTGTCTTTTGAAACTTTTGAATCTGTCGGTGATTCACTGGTGGCTATCGAATCTTTTTTCTTTTTCTTCGATTTTTTAGAATCGGCGGCGGCGGATTGATCGGTCGCAGCTGTTCCTTCAGATGCTGCTTTCAAGCCGGCTGAGCCTTTTGCATCGGCTGACGTTGCTGCCGTACCTTTATTAGAAGGTTCAGATTCAGATTCCAGAAGTTCTTCCGGTTTCAAAACCGAGTTTTGCGCGACGAATTCGGATTGCCAATTTTTCGGCTGACCAGCCGGTGCTTCTGCTGTAGCTGTTGCGGTAGCTTCTGTTTTGGCCGCATCGGTTTTGCCAGCTTCTGTTTTGCCGGCTTCCAATTTAGCTACTTCTGGTTTGCCTGCTGCCGGTGCAGCATTGTTCACTGCCACCGCGGGCAGTGTTGCCGGTTTTTGTGCAACTTGTTTTGAATATCGAGCCAGAACGTAGGCTTTCATGTAATACGCCCAGGCCAGGTGATACCGGATCTGATTGTCTTCCGGATAATTTTTGAGCATCTCTTCGTACTCGCCAATCATCTGGTCGAAGTAAACAGCGCCGCCCTTCAGCGATGAGAGCTTGCGCGCCGTTCTGATTTCTTTGAGCGCTTCTTCGACTTGACTGGTTCTGGTCAAAGAAACTGCATATACAAAGTGCGCCTCGGGGCTATCCGGGCTCTTATCGACTTGAGCCCTGGCCACCTTCGAGTCGTTGGTTACACGGATGGTTTCATTGGCGGTGCCAATTGAAAATTCCATTCCGGGTGTAAAAACAATTTTCTTGCGTGGCGCGGCTGGCGCTCCAGGCGTTGCCGCCGGTGCCGAAGCCGTTGAAGGCGAAGTCAGCGCTGCACCAGCTGTGGTGCCGGCACCGCTTGTAGTTGTACCGCCGACTGTGCCTTTTTCGCTTTGCGCCCTGGCCGGAGTGACCAGCATAAACGGCACGGACAGTGCGATGGCGACGATATAGATGTTGTACGAAACGTTTTTGGAGCGGTTCATAAGCCCTTCCTGCTTTGACGTCGTCTGAATGTGGGTCTATCGAACGTGGCAGCGCCACGAAAGTTCCACTCTCAAGTTGAGAGCTTTCTCACACTCGACCTCAACCGATCTCGGCTTATCCGAGAAAGGCTGATCATATCAAAGTCTGGTAGGTTGCCAGTGGTTACCTACTCCAGAGAATATTTTTAGATCTCTTCTTAACGAGCCGGGTTTGCCAGCCTAGCTCAAGCTACGCGCTTTTTTCCCTGCAAGATTAGCTTTGTGGCCTGTTCAAGATTTTCAACAATGTATGTCGGCTTCGCAACTTCTAGTTCTTCTCTGGAATGAACTCCTGTGGTGACGCCAATCGCGTCTACTCCAGCGTTTCGCGCCATCTCCAGATCGTACCAGCTGTCGCCGATCACCACCGCTTCATGAGGATTAATTGCCAAATGTTTCAATGTGTTTAAAACCAGCTCAGGATGCGGCTTATGTTTCGTCACATCCTGCTGACCAAGAATCAATTGAAAATGATGCATCAACTTATGATGGTCCAAGACCGGCTCTACGATTTCTCTTCGCTTCGAAGTTGCAATCGTACTTGCAATTCCTATGCGATCGAGAGTCTGCAGCATACTGGTTAGATGCGGGAATGGTGGGCATAACGCTATCGAATTGGCGTCATATATTTCTCGATATCGCTCCACTACTTTAGTGTGAAATTCCGCCGGACTAGTCGGGCAGATCAGTTCAACCTGAGCGAGCAAGGGCATACCGATAAGCGTCTTCCAATGTTCAGCAACCGCCTGTGGGAGCTGATATTCATCGGTCACTTGATACATAACATCGACTATTCCGGGGGCGGAATCCACTAGTGTGCCGTCGAAATCAAATATCGCAATTTTGTACAAACTAGATCACCTTCGCTTTATTGTCTGACTTCACCAGATCGGTAAACCTGGCGAACAAGTAATTAGAATCGTTTGGTCCCGGGTGCGCTTCCGGGTGATATTGCACGGCAAAAATTGGCAGATGTTTGTGTCTGAAACCTTCAACGCTGCCGTCGTTTAAATTGACGTGCGTGATTTCCAGGTCGTCCGGCACTGAGTCTTTATCGACGGCGAAACCGTGATTCTGACAAGTGATCTCCACCTTACCCGTGAGTAAGTCTTTGACGGGTTGGTTGCCTCCTCGATGGCCGAACTTCAATTTATAAGTCCGCGCACCGAGTGCTAGAGAGAGAAGTTGATGTCCCAGGCAGATACCGAAGATTGGAATTTTTGCATCAATCAGTTTGGGTAGCTCGCGCAGAACATCTGCACAGGCCGCCGGATCTCCAGGTCCATTGGACAGGAAAATTCCGTCTGGTTTGTTATTTAGGATGGCATCAGCTTTCGTATCCGATGGATAGACGGTCAGGGCAAAGCCTTCACCGGCAAGGAGATTCAAAATATTTTGCTTAATACCAAAGTCGAGTACTGCCACTCGAATGTTCCCTTCGCCAAATGCGTACGACGAATCGCACGTCACTTCGCGAGTGAGGTCAAGCCCGTTCATATCAGGGCTCTGGCGAGCGATCTCGACCAACCTTTTCTGATCGGCTGCCGGATCATCTCCTAGTTCTGTTGTCAGAGCGCATCTCATGGCGCCCTTGTCACGAATATGACGAGTGATCGCACGCGTGTCGACATCGCTAATGCCAACAATGTTGTGCTTCTTAAGAAAATCGTCCAAACTACTTTGCGCTTGCCAGTTGCTGTGAATTTTGCTCAAATGGCGAACTACCAGCCCTCTGGCATAAACCTTTTTGGATTCCATGTCACCGTCATTGGTTCCATAGTTGCCAACTTCGGGCGTGGTGAGCGTGATTACTTGGCCGGCGTAACTCGGGTCAGTCAGAATTTCCTGATAACCATAGAGGCTGGTGTTGAACACGAGCTCGCCCGTAGCCGTGCCTTCGGCTCCGAAACTTTTGCCAGCGTAGGTTTTGCCATCCTCGAGAGCTAGTAAGCAGGGTTTAACCCGTGAGTCCGTGATTGTGATTTTCTCCGTCATTATTTCAACCGTGTATGTCTATATTACCCTTAAAATAAGAATCTTGTTATGTATTATCATGCGAGATTTTCTGCGATTCACACACCCGATTGTGAACGCTCCGATGCCGTCAGGCAACTCGTGACAAGTGACGAGATCGGTGCCCTATCGACCTATTGATGTGCAGGCTAGACTTTTGCCCGCACTTGGCTTGTGTACGTCTGTGACGAATAGCGAACGGGATTGGAGAGGTTTAAGTTCTTTTCTCTTCTCTGCGGATCAGGACTGTATGCGGATTGCGCGACAAAAAAACAATTTTGCCCCGGTAATACGATTTTTGTTTTCTCAAAAACTCACCATTAAATACTAAGCCTCTGTAGAATTTGCCTGAATCTTATACGCTGGTTGCCATGTGATATCGACTGGGCATCGCGGATAAGAGATGACCCATGGTGTCACGTAGGGAAATTTGATGAACACGATCGAGTTGTATTACCAGGCGGTAGCGCTTCTCCTGCCCCATATATTAGTGATAATCGGCGTTTTGCTGACGGCAATCTGGGATCTGTTCTTTCCCAAACTGAAGCACTGGACACCGTGGATCGCATTCATCGCCTTACTAAGCGGCTTCTGGACTTTGACGTCGCAATTGAACGTCACTCAAAAACTCTTCGGTGACCTCTACTCGGTCGATGCGCTGTCAGTTATCTTCGGATTAATCGCGACCGGCGTCGGCATGCTGATCGTGCTCATGACGACGGGCTACGAACATCATTTTAAAACCAATCGCGGTGAGTTCTACGCGATTTTGCTCACGGCAATTTCAGCAGTGATGTTCCTCGCCGGATCGACTGACTTGATCATGCTTTTCGTCAGTCTTGAAACTTTGAGTATCTGTTGTGTGGTGCTCGCCGGTTTCCAAAAAGGCGATGTGAAGAGCGGCGAAGCTTCGCTCAAATATTTGCTTTCTACAGCGGCTACAACAGCCACTCTTCTATATGCTCTGTCGTTCGTATATGGTATGACCGGTGCCACCAGCTTCGACGGTATCGCCGCGAAAATGGAATTCTCCGCACAAGGCATGCGTTCGCAACTGGAATTCTTGATTATCGCTCTGACCCTGAGTGCAATCGGATTTAAACTGTCAGTCATTCCGTTTCACATGTGGACTCCTGACGTATACGAAGGTGCACCGACACCGGTGACAGCGTTCTTGTCGATCGGCTCCAAAGCTGGTGGCTTCGTGGTTGCACTTCGTTTCTTGATTCAAGTTTTCCACAGCATTTACTTCGATTGGGTGGTTGTTCTCGCGGCACTAGCGATGGTGTCAATGATCGGCGGCAACTTGATCGCTCTGGCTCAATCATCGTTTAAACGAATGCTCGCTTATTCATCGATTGCTCACGTCGGATACATTCTTATCGGCCTGGTTGCCTTCACTGCTGAAGGCGTTCAGGCTATGGTCTTCTACATCATTGTTTATGGCTTCTTAAACCTGGCTGCATTCGCCGGAGCAATTCTGTTCCAGAACGAAACTGGTAGCGACAGAATCGATGACATGGCGGGGCTGATTAGAAAACGTCCTATCCTCGCGATTCTGATGTCCATGTCTCTGTTGAACCTTGCCGGTCTGCCCATACCACCTGCCGGATTCTTTGCCAAATTGTTCATCTTCAAAGCCGGTCTTGAAGGCAATAGCCTCCTGGCTGACGCAGGCGCTCAGAACGCCATGGTGCAACACACCACTTTGACTAATTTGAACCTTGGATGGTGGCTGGTGGCAGTTGCGCTGGTAACATCAATCCCGGCGATCTACTACTACTGTAATGTCGTCATCAAAATGATTGTTCCTGAGCCATCGGAAAAGGTCGCTCAACTTCCCGCTCAACGAGCATTCGTCGGCAGCCCGCAAGAAGGCACATGGGCCGCGCTGTTGGCGTGTTCGATCGCTATCGTCGCCGCCGGTACTTTCCTGGTTGACCCAATCGTCGGCATCTCCAGAAGAGCAGCTGAAGCGATTGATCCGCAGAAAGTCAGACAGATGACTCTGGAGCGTAAGCGCCAGGATAAGATGATCGGTAATCAGAACAAAAAGCGCATCATCAGCGCCAATCCAACCGACGAAACTACCATCGGCAATCTGCGTTCAGTCAATCCAGCCACTGGAAATTCTGACACGTTGCGCACCATAGGCGATGCCGCCGCAAATGCCGGCGCTGCTAAAAATCGGCCGACAACTGACGCGTCGAGTAAATCAAAAGATGTGCAACCTGTAAGGGATGCTGAATTCATTGGTTCTACAAGAACGTCAGTCGTCCAGTAAACCGTGCCTCGGTCCACTGAATCTTTTAGCCCGCCCGGCGATGCCGGCCAATCTAAGGGCTTCTTTTCAGGGCTGATACCGTATTTGGTTCTTGTATTTGCAACAACGATCATCTGTTCGTTGCGATATTTTCAGCTGTTGACGGGTCGGTTTGGATTCGGCTCGCCCATTCATGTGCGCCATCTCGAGCCCACGATCGGCTTCTTTAAGGACTCGATCGCCACGGGCAAACTGCCGGCATGGAATCCTCATTGTTATTTAGGCATGCCGCAGCTGCCCGATTGTTTTCCGGGTAACTTCTATCCGCTCAATCTGCTTTTCTTGATCCCAAACTATGATTACGCTTGTTTAGCCTTTCTTCTGGTCCATCAGGTTATCGGTGTCGTCGGTATTTGCGTCGCAGCATCGCAACTTGGTTTGAAGGACATGATGTCGCGGATGGTGGCGGGTGTGCTTTATCTTCTCGTTTGCATTTGCTTGTGCGGTGATGAAAACTTGGCTTTGTGCGCGGTTCTTGCCTGGTTGCCGTTTTGTGTATTCGGATTGATCAAGTGTCTTGGTGTGGGTTCAACCGAAGGTGGATTGAAACCTCATCCAGGCGGTTTGATAGTAGTTAATGCGATTTTTCTCGCTCTGATGATGGTTGCGGGCGCCACTATAGTGGTGTCTACAGTGGTCATATTATTAGTTTCAGTTCTGGTGATTCGCCTGATTCTGTTTAAAATGAATAAGGCAAAACAATTTCACCGACCAGCTTTGACACTGTATCTGGTATCGGTGGTTTTTGCGTTCTGCCTGGCTTCACCTGTGCTATTGCCGACACTGGAATGGGCTAGCGGACCGGTTACTTCGATGTCGGGTTTCTGTTCGCCAGTGCAATTTATCGAGAACTTGATGCGGTCGTGTCCGAATCGAGTTTCATTTAAATGCCTTTTTCTTGGGCCTGAAACAGTCAGTCATGAATCACGAAACCAGCTTGCCCTGAAGTCTGACGCAATGATGAAAGCGATATCGTCAGTTGCTGCGCACCAGGGGCGGTATCTTATGATTTTGCCGGAGACAGAGATGCCGGATGCGGAAGATTCGATTGTTTGTCGTTCAATGCTGCCGAATAGAAATTTAAAGTACCGCATGTCAAGCTCGTTAGGCTATCTCGGACATCCATCCAACGCGTATAGAGATTTGGTAGCCAATGCGCTCAAAGGCGATCCATGCTCGGGTTTTACACTTGCGCCAACTGATCTTAAAAGCTCTTCTAAACTTCTCTACTTCTGTAGAGTGACATCTACAGGCGTTCTTGTTTCGTCAGATTGGCCGAATAAGGGTCATGCGAAAATTGGCTTTAACGACTGGCGACCTTATTCTGAACCGTTTAAACAAGAACCTGAAACCTGGCATTTGCTGCAGCAGACCGTGACGACGCCGATTGCCTATTCGTGTGACGCATGGCACTGGCTGGATAGCCGCGACGAATTTTTCACTCGAGCATTCGCAGTCAAAGATCAATTCGATCCGCGATTGCTGACATTCGTGGAGAAAGCCGATCAAATCGAAATCGACACTGAAAAGTTAGACAAGATCCCATTGGTCGAAGGCAACCCACCAGGCGGACCGCCGCTTACCGACTCGCCCAAAGTCGAAATCGCGCAGAACGTAACGCACATCAAACCTGTTGAGGTCCTGGTTTACGAACCCGAGCACATCTCGCTATCGGTCAGAGCCGCCAAACCGTCATTCATCGTACTGAACGAGACTTATTACCCCGGTTGGAAAGCATACGTGGATGGCGTCCCCGCGCCGTGCTTCCGCGCCAACGGCTTCGCTCGCGCCGTGTTCGTTCAAGCCGGCTCGCATTTAGTCGGTTTTGACTTCCGTTCCGAGTCGCTGAAGCTGGGCGGAATGCTCTCAGTCGCCTCATTCTGCCTGCTAATCCTGCTGAGCTTCTACTGGCTCTGGCAGCTCTTAGGCAAGACCGTGCGGTTGATGTCGTATGGCAGGTTCGAATAAGCCCTAGCGGCTGTTTTTGAGTGCGGACGCCACGCATTTGATCGGGAATCTTCGGTCGATTGTTGCCTAATTACAGATTTCGCCCACTGCATAGGCTAAAATACCTTTGAACAGATTAGCCCTCGTAGTTCAGGGGATAGAACACCTCCGTCCTAAGGAGGGTGTCGGGCGTTCGAATCGCTCCGAGGGTGCTAGTTTTCAGGTTCGGCATTTTGTCGGCCCTACCTACATGCACCTGAATTGAAAACTGCTTTGCGGCTCGATTCTCGAAAGTCGCTTGTGATTGTTCCGAGAATTGAACCGCAAAGCATTAAAGATGACCGTATCTAAGTTGCTGAGACAATGTTGATCGCGTTAGGCAGCGACGGAAGATTTCGTTATGTTGACTTCAACCTAATGAGGCGATAATCTCGATTGCATGAACTACAAAGACATAATTACCATTGAACCTGGCAAGCGGAGCGGAAAACCGTGCATCCGCGGCATGCGCATTACCGTTTCAGATGTTCTTGAATATCTTGCTATTGGTATGTCTTTTGATGAGATTCTCTCTGACTTTCCCGAGTTAACGATTGAAGATATTCGAGCATGCTTGGCTTTCGCAGCTGAGCGCGAACGAAAGCTCTTTTCGATCACGGCGGCATGAAGCTGCTCTTTGACCAAAATATTTCCTTTTTATTTTCGCCCTAAAATTGCTTGCCGCTACCTTTGGACAACGTTGACGAATAGATTTGGTTACCACTATATACGGTGCTTTCCTCAATTCTTCAAGCCATTGCTAATCATAGCGATAAGAAGGCCGATGTGATGTTTCTGAATGCGCTAGAGCACAATCCGTTGCTGACTGAAGATTGTACGCTTGAACTAAGGTCGAGTGTTTCTGCAGCCTTGCGCATATAGTCGCTCCGTAGCATTATGGCATCGATGTAATCAAATGGTGCTATGGCACGTTTTCATCTCTCTTTATTCAAATACAGAACAAGAAACCTTCGAAACTGTAGTGAACCATCGGCTTCGCGCGGAGTGTATTTATGGGAATTGCCAAACTTAGTTTGCGCTATGAGTAGCGCGGTCTGGGAACGATTGGAAGAAGTGCGTGCAGGTGCTGCTTTAAATCCGGATCCGCTGATCGGCTCGACCTTATTCGAACGGTATGTGATTACCGATCTATTGGGCAGCGGAGGAATGGCGAAGGTTTTCAAAGCACTGGAAATTTCAAACGAACGTGTTGTAGCAATCAAAACTTTGAGGACGTCGGATGAGCAAGCGGTGGGTCGTTTCGCCAACGAAATCTTGATGCTCAGTAAGCTCACGCATCCCAACATCGTGAATTCTATCGATTGTTTTTACGAAGCTGGAAAGATTTATTTCGTCATGGAATATCTTCACGGCATGACGCTGCAAGAGCTCATCAATAATGGCAAGCATCTGTCCAGCGCTGAGGACGTGATATCGATCGTTGGTCAATTATGTGATGGCCTGTCGCATGCGCACAAAGCCGGTATCATCCATCGCGATCTGAAGCCGGCGAATATTATGTTGGTGGACGAAGGAAACGGCGTAAGAGTGAAGATTGTAGATTTTGGCATTGCTAAGTTTGAAGCCGAACTTCAGCAAGTCACACAAGCCGGAATCGTAGTGGGCACCCCGATGTACATGAGTCCCGAACAGTGCATGGGCGAAAAGGTCGATGAGCGCAGTGACGTTTATTCACTCGGTGCGCTGCTGTATGAATTGCTCACTGGTTCTGTTCCATATCCGAATGCCAGCGTGCAACATACGATGTTTGCGCACTGCGATTCGCTTCGATACCCGGAACCAATTGAGTCCCGTGTTGAGTTTTGGCCTTATGCGAAACAACTCAACCGCATCGTACAATTTTCAATGGAAACTTCCAGGGAGGTTCGCTATCAGACAGTTCAGCAATTCAAGAAGCAATTGCAGATCTGGTATCGCTGCGTGAACGAAGGCGTAGAAGATAATCAGATCGATATCTTAGAACCACTGTCTGGCGGCACATCGCTCGATGCAGCACCATCGACCATGCGAAAAGGAGTTACTACGACAATACAGGCGTGGGCAGTCAAAGAACGCGTCGGCTAAGAGCTGCCGACGGAAGAATCCCCGAAGGATTTGCAGGCGTGCAGATCTGAAGAGCGGCAAGCCGTAACTTCGAACTCGCTGGATCACGATGACCAAGGGAATGACCAGCGGAGCCCTGCGTTCGGCGAGCACCTTCTTTCGATCAACGACCACAATTCTTTGTTTGGGAGGTTTGTTCGCAAAGTGCAAACGCTCGTCGGCAGAGTTCGTGTCTTAATTGACAGGACATAAACGCGCGCTTATTGTTGCGAAACGAGATTGTCGTGATGCCCGTCTCGCAGCCGTTTCTTCCTCACTTTGAAATCATAGAATCACAACGGATTGTGCTTCTAGAACTCTGGTGGTGTTGAACTCACGAATTTCCTTGATTCCGTTGCACCAAATATAACACCACTGTTCGATGCCGACTAACATGGTCGCCGGTTTCAATCTGGTCGATTCATAAGAAATAGCACCATCAAAAGCGAGCTCATAGTAATAATTCTGCTAAAGTCTGACATCCTATGTTTCAAGAAACTCCGCCGGAATCCGCGAATTATGATTTGACAATGATAAACTAACCGATTGCCACTACGAAGGTTCACACGTGACGAACAACCCACCGACTGAAATCCAAACGCTCATCGATAATCTCATCAAGGGCTTCAACGAGAAGAATGACGATCTTTTCCTCAGCGTTTTTGGAGATACGGCAATTATCATTGACGGTATCGCTCCGTATCGCTGGATGAACCCAGACGGTCCAAAAAAATGGCTTGCTGATGTAGAAATATGGCGTAAGGATTTTGGCGTGACGCGCGAACGCTTGTCCTACGAAATGACTTTCTGGAATGTCGAAGGCACGAGTGCATACGCCGTTGTAGCAGGCAACCTTGAGGTAACCATTAAAGACGAGACCGTTGTTCGAAAGGGAACCCTCGCGTATACCTTCGCAAAAAACGATGGCGAATGGAAGATTGAGGCGCAGGCTTGGGGGCGCACTTCCTAAGTATTAGTATCAGATAGCGAACCGCCGCTTCCAATCAATCGTTAGCCGACCGAGCTGGCTTTCTGCTCCAACTCTCGAGTGCGATTGAGACTGGTCTGCCAGCGCTCCAGGCGCTCGATTCGGCGACGCAAGGCGAGAGTTCCACATGCTGCAACGTGCGCACCATTATTCTCCGATTTCGAAAGAAGCGCTTGTGCTAGCTTAGCTGTTTTGCCATCCCCGCTCAGTGTCTCTAGATGCTGACGAGCCGCGGCATTCAAAACCTGCTCACCCTGGGCTGAACAAAGGTCCAGCCATAAAGCCAACATCGGCACACTGAATACTCCGGTTCCGGAAAAAAAACTTTCAATCGTTTGTCTGACGAAATGACTGTGGAGAGCCGACACCTTCGACACTTCAAAGAGGCATTTCACCCAGCGATTCATAATCACTCCTGCCTTCCAGCATTCGCGCAGCGCAATCCCGAAAAGAGCACCATCCAATCTTCCATCTTCGACTGCCGCGATAAGTGCATCGACAGCGTACCTGTTCACCTCCGGTTGTTTTGCAGTCATGGCAAGACCGATCAGATAGCTGGCATTGCCGACTAACGGAGTGTCCGGATCGAGCAGGGACTCCCATGTGCCGCCAAACCGATAGGTTTCGGAGTTATTCATCTGCAGAAACATTCGCCGTGTCTCATAGTTGAACAAGGACTCGCGATTTCCCGGCCACAAGGTTTCGAGCACTTCCTCACTGAATCTAATTTCACTGTGAATCGAAACCGTGGGTATTGAGACAGAGATACTCTCTGTCTCAGGGCAAACCACTATAACGTCCCTCACTTTTACATTCTCATTCTGTGAAAGTTCTGAACTAGGGGCGCTTTGGAAGTTTTGAAAATAGATAGCGGGGACGCTTCCGTCAGGACCAATTTTGCCAAACTTATTCATAAGCAGCTTGTCCGTTGCTAGAGGGGCACGCGCTCTGGAAGCTGCTATCCAGAGCTCTGAGCGCTTCATCACCGAGCTGTCCGTATTTTCGTCACCGAGGGCATATGCCAGAGCGGATTCAATCTCCTGACCATTATCGGCGAGGTAACTCAAGGCTTCAGGTCGGTATTCTGGAGCCAAACGCAGAATGGCTTGAATTACATCGACGAGGTCTGGCTCCAACTTATTGTCTCTGTAGAGTGCGAGGCGTTTTACGAGAACGCGTGGATCAATGAAACCTCCGGCGTGAGTCGGTAAAGCCAGAAGAAGACTTGATTGTCGTTTTACCACCTGCTGAGCCACTCCTAGAGCGCGAGCAGAGAAAAATCCTGATACCGTTGGTACTACCACCTTTTTGTCAGATATCCCTGCATCACCTCGTATCCACGCCCTCGCTACTCCCGCCATATCCCAGACAAAACTAAAGCCGAAAAAACTTAATCCCCACGAATTGTCTTTGAATCTTTCGTCTATCTGCTTGCTTAGGGCAGAAGTCCTTCTATCCCAATCGGACGGCGCTTGGTCGCATACGCGTAAAATCCCATCTAGAGCGACTTCTAGTTGCTCTCCTTTAGGATTGCCATCCAGAATCTGCAGAAACAGAAAAATTAGATCATCCAAGCTGTCAATCGGAGTCGGTGCATTGTTTGGCACCAAGCGCGGTATCGCGTTTGACTTTAAGTTGAGGGCTGCGATGTAGCCGCGGTTTCCTAGAAGATATTCTACTGCATCAGCAATTCCAGCAGCCTCCGCCAGCTCTCCAGACAGCGCCTGGGCTTTTTCCAACAGTGCGGATAGATCGACTTCGTTCAGCCCTTCATCATCGTCAGCTTGCGTGAGAGAAACACTCGCCAGTAGTGCCCGAAGTCTTTCCTTGTCCAAACCTGTGAGACTGTTCATCCTGTATAGAAGTTCATCCCGCACTCTTGAATTACCAATTGCGTCACACTCTTCTACGACCTTTACTGCTCTCTCTTTCACCGCAACGCTCTTATTTCCGAAGGCGACCATTGCCGCGATAGACACCGGTACTCGGTAAGAATCGTCAGCTCGAGCGATCGACCGGAGGAGTTCTAGAGCTTTGATTGCTGGGTCTTTCAACTTCTGATTAAAGGCACCACCTATGCTACCAAGCACGTCCGAAACTGGTAGCTGGCGAGCGTCGAGTGTCATCAGTTTTTCAATGGACCACTGGATTGCTACTCCATCTTTGGTCGCAAGAATTCCGACAAGGCGAGACACGGATTGATCGACCTCGTCTGACGATAGCTTGAGCGTATTGAGGATTCTAAGCAACCATTCGATAGCAGTGCCTGGAATGCTGTAATTGATGTTGAGGTGCTTACCATAGCGCTTGTTATCGCTATCGGTGGAAACTCTCGAAAGTTGATCGATAAGGCGCGGCACAAGCCTCTTTCTGAACTCCTTATCTCGTTCGGCAAAGGAGACAAAGGCATGGCTCCAAACTTTAGACTCCGACGAAAACATCCTGATTCCTCTTGAATCAGGCGCACTAAGCCCAGCGGTCATAAGCTTCATCATGGTTTCTTGGTCATCAAATAAAGGCCAAATGAATTTTTCGATCAACTCTTTGTCAGAGGAGAGTTTTTTGACAATGTCGTCATGCCATTTGGTCTGACCCAGCTCTTGAACGAACGCCCAAAGGTAGACGCTCGAACTTGGGAGCGTGACTATTCCGTCACGTTCTAATTTTCTTGTCAATTCCAGGTATTCGACCGGTTTTAATTCGAGCGCGAGCAATAGCCACTTGTCGATGAAGTTCGGCTTCCTATCTATCAGTAAGTTGTACGCTGTGTCGACGCCAAAACTTAAGCCCACTTTTTCGTAACGCTTCAGAGTCGTGAAATCGCAACAGGCAAGAGCTGCTGCCGCAACAGCCGGCCAGTGATCCTCTACACCCGCTTGTGGAGGCAGGTTCGATTGCCCTTCTTTAAACTCGGTGATTAGTCGGCAATTCTCCAGCTCTTTCTTCGAGAACCACTCTGGATTATTCTTGAACCCGTCCAATTTGACTTGATGAGTGGTGACTATAGAAATTGCCAAGGTCATCCACTCATTGATTCTGCCGGAATGTTGACGGCGGTTTAAAAGCGAACGTTCTTGGGTGGCAACCTTAAAATGCACTGAGATTTATTCGCCGGAGTTGTTGTTTCGCCTCCCGCGATCTGACACATTGACACTGTTCTTAAAGGTCAAGGGTTCAAGCTGTAACTTGAACCCCTGGATCATCATTGGACGATGACATTTAGAGTCTCGTA